>Ga0116231_10008944_pt1 | contig 17267 bp, 14 predicted proteins | sample S1TSphgellanicum_2_FD_89695 | JGI IMG/M metagenome (GOLD analysis project Ga0116231, IMG submission 89695) | Host-associated microbial communities from peat moss isolated from Minnesota, USA - S1T2_Fd - Sphagnum magellanicum MG | ecosystem: Host-associated > Plants > Peat moss > Unclassified...
GATTTCAATTCTTAGCATCAATCCTTAAATTTATTGGCTAATATTCCATCATACCATTATGTGATGATAGTCAATTATTGAATTATATTTTGAAACTTACTTTGCATGTAAATGATCTTCTTTCGTGACTGACTTGACTTTTTGAAAGAAAATTAACAAGCTTCAAAAAATTTCAAATATGGGAATATAATCAAAATTTAAATTTACATGATATTGCAAGATGCATATGGTATTGTTTAATTCATAGATTATTGTCTTGTTCTACTTTACATTTTCAATCAACTATATGTATTTTGTCAAATATTGTGATTGTACACTTCATGAATCTTGCATTTCTTTGATTTTATGTACAATCAAATTATTTTCAAAACTTATTTGATGTATCTTGTTGACATTTCTTTTTCTTTTTCTTTTACAGAGATACCTAGTGCATGATTTAAATCTTAATTGCACTTCAAAGAACCCAAATTTGATCATGTTTTTTTTCCATGGGATTGCTTATGGGATTGATGACAATTGGAAGCAAACATGGACAACACGCCCCATGGATGATAAAGAAGAATGCATATGATGGCCACAAATGTGGATCCCAAAGGACTTGAATGACAATGTCAAAATTTTGTCACTATCATATGATTCTAATGCTGTGACAAGTGTCCACAATGACGTGACTAAAATTGGCCGAAACCTCATTCAAAGTTTGGTTATAGATTGAAGGTGTGATAATTTCTTTATTTATGGGCATCTTATTTTTCATTGTGTGTTTCAATTAAAGATAATTGATTGCATTTTGACTTTTTTGAATAAATTGTTCATGTGGAGCATTATTGTGGTACCACCAAAACAGAAGCTCCACCACCACATGGGGGAAGAGGGAGGTCGACCAGGGGGACCTTGTTGTTATGTGTCTTTTGTGTGCACCGGCAATTGCACTATACCCATCACCAACTTTTGCAGTACACCACATTTCTTCTTCCTAGAGCTCACCAAATAGAAACAGAAGCAACACTCACAAACCATGGCAATTATAGCTTTCTTGTGTTCTTCCTCTCTATTTCTACTCCCTTATTCTCACTATACTTGTGTCTTGTTTTGCCCAAAATTCTTGACCTGATGATCATAGTGATATTTTTGTAAGCAAATCCAAAGATTGAACACAATCTATTCAAAATGAAATACCTCACAGTGGCTTCTGTTTGATCAAAGTACATGATTTGATAAGAAGTTTTTCTGCAATTCTTGGAATTCAGAAAGAAAAACTATGGTGGGAGTTATTTTTGGATCCTTCCCAATGGTGGGATCACAAATCGGAGAAAGTAACTGAACATCAATTCTGATGGAATTCACATGTCATTAGAACCATAGGTCTTTTCGGTGTCAATTTTGTTCCTCTCTGGTTTCTATCTGGCCATGGTCTTAGCTTTGGCAGAAATTGTTTTCAAATCCTTTGCTATGGTGGAATAATAGTAGTAGGCTGGAGAAAGTAAGTAAATGCAATATGTTGTGACAAAATTTTCTTACTTATGGAGAAGGTCAACGTGGTTTTATCTGTTGTCATGATACCATTTTTATGCTTGGGATGTGGAGAATGCATGGTTAATCAGCTTGATCTGGATTTCTGGTTGTGGACCAATGAAGGTACCCAGATTTCAAACATAATAAGAAAGGGGAAGATCTGTGGCTTGAGGACTAATGAAACTTGCCATGGGTGGCAGTAGAGATGGCTGCAAGGGCACCGGGCACAGTGCAATTGAACATTTTTGCATAGAATAAGAAGTTTACAAAAAATGTGAAGGATGGGCAACATGAGAAGGTGATGTAGCTTTTCCAACAAATGCAACAAGAAGGAATGAGTCTTAGCAAATTCAGGTTTGTTTAGGTGATTAATGCATGTGGTGATTTAAAAGCACTTGCAAATAGCAGGCTTGTTCATGAACAGTTCATTCAAAGTGGTTTTGAGTCTAATGTTTTTGTGGGGAATAGCTTGGTTGACATGTATGCACAATGTGGGAACATTGAAGCTGCTTGGCAAATGTTGAGTAAAATGTCGTCATGAAATGTGGTCACTTGGGATGCCATGATATTGGGACACATGAAATGTGGGCAAGGACAGAAGGCATTGGACCTGTTTAGAAATGTGACATGAAGGTGTGCACCTACCCTCTGTAACCTTTGTAGCAGTGTTGGATTCAAATGCCAGCATGGTTGCCCTTGAAAAGTGTAGGTGCGCTCATGAACATGTCATTCAAAGTGGATGTGAATCTAAAATCTTGGTTGGGGCTAGCTTGGTTGACATTTATGCAAGATGTGGGAGCATCAAGGATGCTTGGAGAATGTTCAACAAGATGCCATCTTGAGATGTGGTCACTTGGAATGCCATGATATTGGGACACATGAAATGTGGGCAAGGGCACAAAGTACAAAAACCATTTCAACAATTACAACAGGACAGTGCATGCCCAATTTCTGTTACCTTCATGGTAGTGTTGAATGCATGTGCTAGTGTAGTTACCATTGAAGAGAACATGTGTGTTCAAAAATAGATCATTCACAAAGTTTCTTTTGTGAATTCACTACCTCTTGAAATTTTTGTGTTGTCACATGAGTAGTATTTGGTATATATGTCGAAGTTATGTTCCATCCCTCCATGGATGTGGATGGCCCTTTTGGCTAGGTTTGTGTGTTTTGAATTTATTGAATTGTCTTCACCATTGACTTCTTCAACCATTCTTCCTTCTCCCAATCAACTGCATTTTTTGCTTTCCTTGGCTCTCTATCCTTGAACACCTATTCTTCAATTACTTTACATCTTGTTGTAACATTAACATCCACCACATTCACATATGAAGTAATAGTTTGTGTCATAGCAACAATTGAACCTCTGCTACTATCACAGATTTCCCATGAAACATTTTTTGCATCTCATGAAACTTTGGACAATTTGTCATTTTGTGTCCATTCAAACCAAAGATGTGACAAGCATACGAAAATATTTTATGCAATTTTTGACTTAGTTGGGCTACTTCTATAGCTACCATTGTAGTCTACTCTTTTTTTTTAAAAACATGTCTCCACATTGTGATTAGTCACTCCGTAATTTGTGCAAAACTTATCAATCTTCCTTGTATTAGTTTATGTTTTTAGTGGTGCTACCTATTGTGTGTTCTATGGTACTAATATTGCACTCCTTACTTTTATAGTAGTCATCCCTTTTTCACACAACATTGTTGCTTCCTTATGTTGGAGTGTCGACCACTTCATCCATGTAGTCGCAATTTTGAGGCATGATTGCAAATTCGTTCTAAACACAGTAATGAGAAAATTGTTTATGGTTGGTACTTATAAATTTTGAGACAACTTCTAAATCCGTTCATAATGTACCTCCACCCTCTCAGTCTCCTCCTGCTTCATGTTATTTAGCTCCATGTAGATTTGTTTGCCATTCTAAATCTTTCGATGACATTTGCAAAATGTCTATGTAAGTTTCGAAAAATTACAATCATGACACTAATCGAATGTCGTATCTTTTAACATATAGCTAAATGCATTAATGATATATTCTTCAAAAGTTTATGTATTAGCCTTTACTACATAATTGAACATTCTGACATGAGCATTTGGGTCAGCATCTTTTTTGAAATCAAGATATTTAAGAACTACCTTGTTTGGCCTCACAAAATGGCCATTACTGTGGTCTAGAATTCCATGAGTAATGACAGATGGTTAACGATGCCCTCCTTTTGAATTTTCAACATATGTACTTCTATACCCTCTAGCAGTTATTGAACTCATCGATGGCCTAACATGAAAGTCATTATTAAATTAGTAAACATTATTTGTGGTGTCCCAACAATTCTAATATTCACTATTGGCAATCCCAAACTCCTATTCAAATTCCTTACTGTCGAAAATCTGCATGATTCATGACCCACATTTGTTGCAAATCCAATAATTACTCCCCTTTTAACAGCATCCACGTTAAGTGTAACAACCATTTCCAATCATGTGGCTGTTATAACCACATCAAGTGATTGAATAACCCCTATTCCAGCAGGTTGTTTCCAAGTTTCAACAACTATCACTTTTTACACTCTTAATGAAGTTGTGTTTATTCAAGGTCGATGATGTTCCATTATGTGGTTACCCATTGGTATCCTCTTTGGTGCAGAATGTGGATGTGAATACACCTTTAGTTCTCTACTCTTGAGTTGAATAAATGAACGAATGTGTCAACTTTGTGGTCCCAATTGGCTTCCCAATTCCATGCCTCTCAATTTGTTTTGGACTACAAGAATTCTTGGTTCTTATTCTTGTGGTTGATCCATTACTGTTTTTACCACATTCTATGACTCCACATGTCTTGCAATATTTACTTTGATGTGCAAAAGCAAAAAAGGACAATCCATAGTTATATGTCCTTCACAGAATGCACAAACTTTTGAAAGTAATATGACTACTTCCAAATCCACAAATTCATCATCATGTGTTTCGGTTATGTACTTTATTTGATCCAACTTTGGATTTCCTTGATGTGGGTATGATTGCAATACATTATCCAACAGATTCACCTATGCTTTTACATCTTCATATGATCGTGGGTAATTTTCCTCAATCTTTTCAAACACATCAATATTGGTGTTTTCATCCACCTCCCAATGTTCCATTGGTTCATAATAATTTGGAGATGCAGATCAATGCACAAACCTAGGCTGTATACCTCCTATAACATCTTTTCCTTAGCTAATCATTAACTTTCACTATAAAAAAAAAAAAAACCAATATGTGACCAACGCATTTACAACTATTTGTGATTATTTGGTTTTTGAAACAAAAGTTTGGCCCTCTATGACTAGTGTGACATCATGCTAACATCAACCAAGTCATTTACAATTAACTTGCAACTAGTTTGTGATTAAATTGGTTTACATTTATATATGGGTTGGATTGATCATCCAAGAGTGACCATTTAAAGTCCCATTAGTTGCAAACAAAATGGTGTTTGTAATTATACTAATGTCATTACATTAAATTACTTATAATTTCAAATAAATTAAATATATTCCAACATAGATTATTATACTAAATATTTGTATATTCTTTAATAACAATCAAATTGCTTAATCAATATAGAATTATTATAAGATCATCATAATTACTTTATTTAGACATTAATTATAATAGACACATAATTTATAATTCAGTTTAATTATTCATATTTTAAATTTTAATAATTTTTAAAATAAAAATATTTCCACTATAATGAAAGTAATAATTTAATTTTAATAAGTATAAGAACTACAATCTAGTATACTAGAATATTTAATTATGTACTAACAAATATATAATTTTTATTATGTCATAAAAATTTTAAATAATTTTATTACAAATATAGAATAATTTTAATAAATTATTTTACTCATTATTTATTAATGATGATTAAAAATGAATAAATAATATTAGGACATTAAACTTCACATTAATTAAAATAATAATTCCCAATAATATACAATAATTATTATATTTACAACACTTATGCTTAATAATATTACTTAAATTTTGTATCCTAATTGAGAAGTTATGTCCTATAATTAAGATGTTTATTTCAAAAAAATTAATAATCTTAAAATAATGAGCAAAGTTGATGTAATTATTGTATTTTTAAAAACACACATTAAATAATTGTATGTATTATTCATTATTTACTTAATTACAATTAATTGTTAATATAAAAAATTTAAATTTTATAATAATAATAATAATTCTATAGTAACATAAAATCATTGTGATTACTTAATTTATTTGTAAGTTAGAATTACAATACTTGCATAATTAATTTATAGTTAAACTTTATTATAATAATATATATTATATAAAATTTTTATTATTTAATTATCTAGAATAATCATAATTTAGTTAAAATGATTAATGTTATGACCATAATTACATGGGTTCTAATATAATAAATTAAAATATTTATTTCTTATAACTACTTGTCCATAATATATCACTTTTATTAATAATTATAAATGATTATATTTATTAATTATAAGTTACACTAATTGGTTATTGTTACAACATAGATTTTTATATTATATAATTTATATTATTACAATAAAATAAATCAATTACTCTAATTAATGTACATTACTTTAAAATCATTGTAATTACTTTAGATAAGAATGTATTATAGTAATTTTATAATTATTTTCTAGTTGAACATAATTATTCACAATCTATAATTTATAACTTTAAATCTGAATTAAAAATTTGAAATTTATAGTTAAAATAATTATAATTGCAGGAATTATGATACAATTTTTTTAATTTTTTAAATTACTTATCTATGATAAATATTTTATTATTATTTATCTATGAAATATGTATTGACAAGTTGTGAATAACTAGATAGCTAGTTAGTTAAATATTAAAAAGTTATTAGTTATCTAAATAGTTGATAATGAATACTTAATAGTTGTAATGTATAGTTTATATTTTAAATACATGTTAAATTTAATCATTATTAATTGAATTTTTATTTAATTATCTAGTGAACCATGTATTTGAATTATTTAAAAATCTAAAAACTAAGAAAAAAAGGCATGAAGTTTTGAAGTTGCAACTTAATTTGTGAAAAAGTTGGAACTTCAAAACTTGTCCCATATTGTTTGTTTTCCATTCCTAGTTTGAACACTATATAAACAAGGGTTATGATCATCTAATTTCACATTAAAAAATGTGTGCACAATTTTAAACTACCTACTTCCCCAACCTATGTATCTACCTAATTAAGTAGGTGTCGAATTTGACCTACCCACCTAGGTCGACCTATGTACCTACATACCTAAATATGTGCTTATATGAGTAGGTATTTAGCCTAGGAATGTAAGACCTACATACCTACCTTTTTACCTAAATAAGTAGGAAGGTATTTAACCTAAGTTTGTATGCATTTATGTACCTACCTAGGTACCTACCAACCTAATATTAATATTTTATATTAAATTGATTTTTAAGTGCCACATGGCATATTTACATTGGGCCATGTGTCATAATATAAAACATCCAAGCATGTGAATTGAACGTCCTAGATTATTTCAAAATAATGATAATAATAATTTTAAATAATTAAATATTGGGACATGTGGCAGCACATCATTTGCCCTCAATAATCACCAAGATAATCGCATCTTAATTGCATGTGACAATACGTATATAATGGAATCAAAAGATGAACTTATATTTGTTGATTTTTTTTTTCATCCAATACCCCTTGTCATTTGCAACTAATATCACATATAACTTGTCCAAGGTGACTAAAGGGATTTTAATTACAAAAGTTACTTGTAACTAAAATTTAGTTGTAAAGACCAATTGAAAATACATGTTTTTCTTCTAATGTTTAGACGAGGTTCCTTGCGACTAATCAAATATTACAGAAATCCATGCTATGTTTTGATCTCTACAACTTTAAACCATAGATTGTGGCTGAAAAATATACAACACCCTTTCATTTGGACGAATAGTCAGTTGCATCTTTCTTCATGGAGATCGTCATTTGTAATTATGCCTTCTTTGAAGACCCCTAGTCCATATTTCATGTCGTACCACCTCTTATGGTAGAAATGACCTATGCCCTATAGGTTTTTTCTATGTTTTCAAAACTCATATGTCCAACATCAGATTCTGAGATGGGATCTTTATAAGCCCTGCATATTCCTCTCCATTTTTAATATTGTCCTATGTTTGTCTTTTAGTGACTTGTCAATTGCCTCCAAGTCCAATTGTTGTTATAAATTCTGGGTCACCATCTTATTCATCTTGTTTCACAACCTTCGTCTTCAAAATCTATAAATTGTTTTGTAATCCTTATGACATCAATTGCTTAATTTTTGGTTTGAAAACAAAACCGCTTGTCTGAATACTATCATCTATAGTACAACAACAAAAATTATAGAAACCTTCTTGCTACTATAAAACAAAACAAAACAAATTTCCTTCCAAGATGGTCGCCAAATGGTAAAAGTGAAATTGAATTCCTATAAAATTATTCCACACTATTGTAACAACATATTTACACCTCACATGCATATATTCATTATTTCTACCTTGATTTTCAACACACTTAACACTGCCATTCATTAAAACATCATATTCATGGTTATTTCATATAACTAAAATTTGCACTTCATAATACATTACAAAAAACTCTAGAAACAATATTACAATTTATTTTATCATATTCTAATAGTATAGAAAATTCACACAACAATATGAACATAGAAATCATTACATAAGTCTATGATTTTTTGTATTACTGAAACTGAGTCAAAATTACAACAAAATTCCATGTTTTGTTAAAAATGAAATCCAAAGAAATAAAATTTGTAGTATATCAAAATAGAATATGTGGTTTTCTACTACAAAATACCTACAGCTCTTCGTACTCTTCCCACAATTGTGTGTTTAAAAATGATTTTTTTTCCCCAGAACTTCCTCCTTTGGGCAGTCCCAAGTCACATTATCATGATTCAAAACCAACAAGAATTCAAAATTCAAATTAACAATGTTCCATGATCAATCCTTATCCTAAATGCCTTGTTCATCCAAAACCATGCAATCATCCTATCCCCTTAACAATCTTGTACAAATGCAATTTACAAACATATACATCATGGTGAATGCACAAACATGTACATTATGTTAAATGGTGTCAAAACATTCTTGTGAAAAAAATTGGTAAAAAACAATTTCCTTCCACATCATCAAAAGATTTTTGAAAAGATTCGGTCTTGTTCATTTGTTCATGCTTATAGGTTGACACCCAAATTCATAAGCTCATAATATAGTGTCATTGGGCATCAACATCCATCTTGTCTTCACATTCTTGAGGATTTGATTCCCCTTTATTTCCAAGGTTTGAACAAGGCTTTGGAATTTTAAATGATTTTTCAATGAATTCTTGAAATATCGTACATGTTCAACATAAAAATCTCAATCTTGGCTATGAAGGTTAAATTCCCCAAAGATTGAACTTCCAAGTTTGTGTGAGGAGCAACACAATGAACATTCATCGAAAATGGTGCCCAAGAATCCTTAATTTGTTTTATCACTCCAGTTTTACCCCCTTGAAACACATTCATTCTATCAATCCCAAAGCACAATAACTTCTTGGACAACTCCCTATTCAACACCCCACTTTTTATCAAAGAATTCACAATCGCTTTAGTGAAGTTGTTTGAATTTGATTCATGTACAATTTGGTCAACACAATTTTGGTCCAACCATCAACCACACATGCATGGATACATATCCAAATTTTTTTATCAATGGTTGTAACCTTGTCACAAGAACAAGCCAAAAACTAAGTAGTAGATTGTATGGCATGGATCATGGCTAGCTTTTGGACTTGTTGGATCACAAATTTAGCAAAGGTTTAGCCTACATAATCAAATTAATGCATGGTTGGATTATGTGGGACCTTTAAGCTAACAAACAATTCATACTTTGTTTCATATTCCAACATAAGGTGGCCATGTGTAAGAATATGCAACAAAGATTTAAATTGAATTATCTTATGATTCCTCTCTCTTGGGGGATTTGTTGATTTGTTGCGAAACCCCTTTTGGCCCACAACCTCATGTTTTTAAATGGGCATTGTCTTTTGCAATGTACTCCCCCCACCTTTCTTCACCCCAAGTTGTAGCAAATCACAAACCACAATCCTATGACCGACATGTTTTGTTGGTGTCTCCCATTTGACCTAATAATTGTGTCCAAGTGTTTTGAACCAAGGAATAGACCATACACCTCATATTATGGATAACCCGACCTTTGGCCATTAAACTCTCTACCAATGGCAACTTTGTTGCCCCTTATGCCTATAACTTTCTAGTTTTATCATACATATGTGATATTTTGTTTTTCTTTCCACTACCATCCACACCAAGCTTTTGTTTCTTCCTTGGGGGCTCAAATCGGGGATTTGATAAATCCACAATTTCCTTAGATCTATAACAACATTAAGGATTTTTTAAATCACAAAGTTAAAATTAAGGTTCTGGACTTCCATGGACTTTGGTTGCTACCATTCACTATAAGGAGATGGCACCTAGTTTATTAGCTATTTCATTAACATTTGTTTCAATTTCACTAAAGGCCAAATTTGGTGAATTCATTATGCCACATAGAAGGGAAGAAAATGTGTCCTTGAAATACATTGTTGCATTTAGAGTATTTAAAGTAGTTGCCCCATTTTATTATTTTGGGTACTAGGATTGCAATGAATTGATAGGCCGCTTTTCATTTTGAAAGTTGAATGGCCTGTCAAATTTCTTTAAGAAATCTCTGATGTGTTCAAACATAACTAGTTTTTTTAAGGGCATTTCATAAATAATTAAATCACCACAAATTGAATGAAAAGTGGGTCCATGTAATTGATCAATACCTTGCAAACAATAATGTTCTTCCTTTAAATGGATATGTGGAAATACATTGTGATGATTCAAAGAAATGTGTGGTTTCCAAGCTTATAGAAATGATTCAATAATTTTGTTAGTTTAACTATTGTTACTTCAACCAACACACAAGATGAGACTTTCATTTTGTGAAGTGGCTTTTTGCAAAAAGAGGTTTAGTTGTATGTCAAATCAAATTGTACGAGATCAAATAGGTGCAAATTCCATGAACCAAGAACCATTTTTTTGTTAGGAGAATAGTTATAATGGTAAAACAATGGTCTCCAAAACCACAAGTTAAAGGTTCGAACCTAAAACCTCAACCTTCAACAAAACAACTAATTATTAAGTGATTAATAAAAAAAACTAATTATAAACATTTTATCGATTGAAGTTTAGTTGTGAATGGGGATAGTTTTTATGAACATGGTGAATTTAGTAGGGTGGGCGAAATAAAAACTTGCGACATGGTATTGATTTTTGAATTTATTTAATTTATTTGAGTTATTACACATTTTTAAATATTAATTTGATTTTTTGTTTTATTAAAATATGATGCATATACATTCAATATACATATACAATATGCATATGGTTTCTATATGGTTGACATACATATGGAGTTGGTAATGAAGTTTGAACCTTGGTTTTCAAATTGAAAGCCCAATGTTTTTGCCATCCAACCATTTAATTTGATGGGAAAGAAATGTGGTGGTCATTGGATTTATTATGTTGTTTATTCCAAATGTTTCACAAAAGTCAACTTTAGCCATTTTTCCCCCCCTACTTTGTCCAAATGAAAAAATAAATTAAACTTTAGTTTTTTAGATTTTTCCAAGACGTATAAATTTATAACTTTTTGAAGAATAAAATATCAAGCTATTTGAAAACACATTTGAATCTCATTATTTAATACATCTCAACAATGACATTTTGAAGATTTTTTTTCACATAACATAATTTGTAAATTAAGCCTATTTAAAATCAACATTGAATTTTTTTATCAACTTTTTTATTGGTAATATACATTTTATAAAACTTATATCACCCCACATTTAAAATATATATTTTATCAATTAAGAATTTCAAAATTTTGTATTGTATTAATTTACAATGAAATAATGATTCAAATTTAATTAAATCATGTAATATAATTTTTATTAACATCCAATGTTATGTAAAAATTTATAATGTTATATGAAATATTAAAATAATTAAAAATTCATATTTACTATTTTACACACATACTTTATTTGTAATATTGTATTTTTTTATTAAATTATATTACAAATAATGAATTTTCGTTTGTTGAAGGGTATTTTAAAAAATTGAAATGAAATTCAATATAAATCATAACATTTTGTCCAAATTGTATGTTCAAATATCTTAATAAATAAATAAGGCCTCATAATGAAAAATGTTAGTTGATGAATTGCACCCATGTTTCCTAATAGTGACTAGACTCATTATATATTTGGAGATTGAGGCCAAGCTTAAGCTATAGGCAATTTTGACCCATTGAAGGAGTTATACAACCTTGGCAACATACTAGAATTTGATACAAATCACAACATAATAATAAAATTAGGGTTCTTAAAGGAATTGAAGTCTTAAAAAATCATAAAAGAAATGGTGATCATGGGACATAGCTTGAAACCAAGGAACCAAGACTAAGAAAATCAAGCAAGAAACTAAGAGAACTAAGTAGAAACCAAGAAACTAAGAGACCATGGTGTTTCATTACAACAAAATGTGACCTTATCTACTGAACGTTTTTACTAAATTTTGAGTGAATGAAACCAAATGGGGATTCAATGGATTCAGTAGTCCACTAAATGAGGACTAATGAATTGCACTCACATTTTGTAATAGTGTTCAAGCAAATCACGATTGTACAAATCAAGAGAAGAAAACTTGATTATAGAAAATTACAAAACTCAAGAAATCAACAAAACATACAAGAACATTGTGGAGGGGTTGGGACCTCCACCAGACCTTAAACTTAAATAAGAAACCTAAAAATGAACTTACTTTGAGTTTGACTTTATAATTCCAAAACCAAATCCCATCCAACACCTTTTATATTCATAGTCTCACCATTATTCAACATTTAAATGACCATAGTCCCCAATATTTTACACAAATTCATAAGCACATAGATTATAATACAACATTCGCAAGCTTCACAAAGCTTGAACGAAGCAAATAATAACCACAAATTGGAATGCATTTGAATGGGACTTTGGAAGGTGAAAACACATTAGGGTGGCTAAGTTTCGACGGATCAAAGTCCCTTTTCAAAGTCCTTTTTTTAGTGTAGTTGAAAACTAGCTTAAAATATGAATATTTAAATTATATTGAAAGTAATTTTTTTCCCATTTCTAATTTTGAATCATGATTCTATAAGAGATATTAAAAATATCACAAAACAAAAAATTTAAATAATTATTTTAAAATGTTTATAAAGGTTTTTAAAATAATTACAATTTTTGGGATTTTGAAAGCCCATAACATAATAAATTAAAATCACATTCATTCATTCATTCAATGGATCTTTAGTTTCTTAAATATAATTCATCTAATATCCCAAAGTTTCAAACACATAAGACTAACATATTATAAAATAAAAGTCTATATCCATGAGTTTTGCAAGGTGTGACAAAATTTGTCACCAAGATTCAAAAGTCCATTATTCATTAAATATTTATGACTTTGTTGTGTTTATTTTCATTTTTAAAATGCCAAGTCTATTAGCATTATTAGCATTGATTTAGGTAATTGTACCCTTGTGAAAATGTATTGGCTTCTTTCAAGAACATTGAGAGCTTTTGTGGGTAATTAGGGTCAAGGTTTCAATAATGAATGGGGGATGCACTCACACCTTTGCTAGTTACAAGGATGAACATTTTGGCTATTTAGGTGCATCAAGTTGATGTAAAGTAACAACCTATAAGTTCATCCAAAAACAATCATGGTGAAATACATCTTCTAAATCCTTTTATCCCCATCACATGATATTAGCAAAAGTCAAAATTTGGTCACAAATTGTTAGAAAAAAACCAAGGATTCACACATGCCCTATAGTAATTATAAATTTAATTTTAAAATAAACACAACCCTATTATAAAATTTATTTAAATTAAGATTCTTACCCAAAAACAAAAATATGGCACCCTATATATTGTTACTCACAGATTTTTAAAATTCAAAGAAAAATGACCTCCCTTAGGAAAAGGACATGTTTAAGTAATGGTCACAAGCAAGCACACCATCCATTCAAATTTTGATATGACATAGTTGAACATGAACATTCAACTAAATTGATCCCATTAGGTTTCACCTTGGTGACCTATCTTGTAAAGTGTCACAACCCCACTTTGGGGCTAAGTGTGAGAAGGCAACTCACACTCCCAAAAGTGGGAAAATGGAGTCCTCTCGGACTCCCGAAAACTCAGAAGACGATTTGAGGGGTCAAATTTCCTCGCCTTGGTGCGTTCTTTATATCAATGGAAAGCTCTTGAAGTGTAGATGTCCAAATGGGCAATGCAAGCCCATTTTGTAGGTGCGTTTTTTATATCAATGGATAGGTCTTGTAGGTATGTAGGTATGAAAACGAATGGCTACTAAGTAAATAGATGCATGCATGGCTAGAATTAATTCATGATACTTGTAGGTAAAGACAAGTTGGTTGTTAGTATGAAGGGTAAAAAATTAAATTCAAGTACTCGATGTGGTTAGTTATTGAATTGGAGCCTCATGGAAAAGTTTTTTCATATCATCCATGTTCCATGCATCCTTCATATAACACAATCATTGTTATATTGGATCATGATTATTCTAGGCCCATAATATAGGTGGAGATAAAGGCCTTTGAGGATGAAAACAATAATATATCATCATTTAAGAAAAGGACAACCAAGAGGTCATCATTATTAGCAATATATATTTTTCTTAATTTCAAAAAAAAATTCAAGCCATATATTATGACATGTACTGGATAAACATGAAGAAAAAATAATTTATAGTTATTAAAATATTTAAAGGAAAAGGCCTAGGAAAATGATTTGGCCACTTTTGGTTCTTTGACCATTCTTTAACGTGGTTCCTAATGGTACCACCCAAGGATGGGTTTACCCAAGAATGATTCTTTCCTTGGTATTACTAACACAATTATTTCTATGTAAGTTGAACTTTTTGCATTCATTCTCAACCTATCAAAATGTGAAATCTGAGTAAAATTTTGGGAATTTCCAACTTACAAAAACTATTGATTATCATTGAAAATTTCAATATTCACAAACTCTCCAACAACATGATCTAATAATCACAAACATTCCAATATCATTGGCACTCCATACTTGGGTTTCACTGTCACCTTGTCATATGGTGCATGACGATAATTTGGTGAGAGATGAAAGCAAAACCGTTGAAGTATCACAACTAGCACTAATTTGGCTTCCTCCAAAGCAAATCCTTGTCCCACACAAAACCTTGGCCCAAATGAAAAAGGCATAAAAGCAAGTGGGTTTTTGCTTGCTTTAACAATACCATCAACAAATCTTTCTGGTTTGAACTCATGTACATCAGCTCCCCACAACTCAGGATCATGGTGAATGGTGAGCCTAGGAATATATATGTTCAATCCTTTTGGGATATGTAGGTCCCCCAATTTCATGTCCATTGCTGCTTTTCTACTTAAACTTGAAAATGGTGAAAATAGACGAAGAGTTTCATTCAAAATCATAGTCAACTGCACCCACATCCAACCACATTGTAAACAATCAAATTTGTGCCAAATGTGAATTAAATAAAACTTCAAATGGGTTGACAAAAGATTCAAAGTACCGTCTTCAATTTGTCGAGCATGTTGGCATCAATTGGATGATCACCACGTCCACATACTTTTATGATTTCTTCACGAGCACGTTCTTGCCAAATTGTATGGGATCCCAACAACATCATGGCCCATGTGAGAAGAGTTGAGGTTGTTTCATGTCCTGCTATGAAAAAGGTCTTGCAATTATCTATCAATGCTTGCATGCCAAAATGGACCTTTCTACCCTTGATAGTAGTTTCTTCTATTGCTGCATTGAGCATGAGACCCAACAAGTCATTTCCATATGAGATGTTGGCCCCTTTCACCATATCCTTTCGTGATTGTATAATTTCTTTCAAAGATTTTGAAATTGCAATTTGGGTCATAATTATTTTGATGTTCAATGGAATTGGAAGAAAACTGCAAACACACAAAACAACAAAGTTAGAAATGTTAGAAATGTAACTACATAAGAAAACAAAGATTTATTTTACATTTAAATATAATAAAAACAATTTTTTAAATTCACATGATGTCCAACACATCAACATTATCATTATATTGATGCAATTAAATGAGACATTCAAAGATCCATAGAATAAACTAGAAAAAAATGCAATTAAGCACTACATCCTTCTCTAAATTAGATTAATCATGAATGCAAGGGATTTAGGGAATGAGATTAAAATGACAAGAAAGGAACCTATATCCTGGTAATGCACTAAATTGTTGTTTATATCTTTGATCTGTAAGATTGATGAGTGCAACTTGTTGTTCAAACACTTTCTTTCCCTTTTCATAGTTACTCCCAAACGCAGTAAGTGCAATTATATCAGCTGTCACATGTGTCATGTAATCACCCACTTCAAGCTCCACATTGCCCCTACCATCCCTCACTTTCTTTTCCCATTCATCTGCCATTGATGATGCACTCTTCTCCATTGGTATTACCATTGCCTACAAATAGTAATATCCATACCAATCTTAGAATGCATAAAAACATCATGTCTGTATTACTAGTATCTCCATCTAGACTAGTTTTAAACATACATTCAATGCCAAAAAGAAAAACCCTTTACTACACAATAGCCCTATCTAGTTCAATTAAAGTTTGGGCTTGAGTGGATGGACAACTTCAAGGATTCTCATCAATGTTTTCAACATCATCAAATGACACAATCTAAATACTTATGAAATAGATTACAAAAGGTGTTTAACATTCTGCAACATGTTTGTTTTTTTGGATTATTAATTGTTTTTCTAGGCTTTAATTCACAATAGTTTTGAAACATTTTTTTCAAGAGATTTGTCAAAGACATTCATACTGTTGTTTTTGTTTGTACCTTGAGCTTTTCATGATGGAAGGCAGGGTTCACAATTCGGCGATGGAGAGCCCATTCCTCTCCATCAGTTGTCACCAAACCCTTTCCAATAACTGGCATTGTAAATTTAAGCATCATTTGAGACTTTGTGAATGCATGATCCTTGTTTGGCAAAACTTGTTTAATGAGATCGAAGTCTGTTATGGTGATCCTTGGCTCCCATCCAAACCACCACAAGTAGCTTTTTCCTGGGATGCAAAGCATACAATATATTTTTTTGTTCATGACTTATAACCTACATGCTTCATGATGAAGAGATGTCTAGATTCAAAAGCTGTAACACACTATTGGCCCCCATACAATCACAAAAATTTGATGGAAAGACACATTTTAGAATCCTTACCAAGAAGTTATTGTACAACAAAGACTTCACAAAACCTCCACTACTCTCAAAACTCCAATCTTCCTGTGATACAATTTGGTTTGGGTGAAATTGTAAATTCTAATTTCCTTGTAGGAAATTCTCAACATAACCATTGACCTCCGGTGGACGCTCACCCCTCTTTCCAAAAACTATCAAAACCTAATTCTAGAGATTGATCATGAGTATTGCAATCCTTAGTCATAATTGCAAGATAAGAAGAAAATGAAAATGCCTAGTAGAATTGAGAGGGA
>Ga0116231_10008945_pt1 | contig 17267 bp, 9 predicted proteins | sample S1TSphgellanicum_2_FD_89695 | JGI IMG/M metagenome (GOLD analysis project Ga0116231, IMG submission 89695) | Host-associated microbial communities from peat moss isolated from Minnesota, USA - S1T2_Fd - Sphagnum magellanicum MG | ecosystem: Host-associated > Plants > Peat moss > Unclassified...
CCCTGCGCTGTTTGTCGTGACAGACAGACAGACACCTCGGTTCAGGTCCTCGAAGGTTTTGAGGACCTCGCTCGTTTCAGGACCTCGTCTTGTTTTTGTCGCCACAGACAGACGGACGGACACCATGTTGCTTTTATATATAAGATCTCGGTATGAATGCTGAAACTCAGCATTTAATGCACGAGGTTCAAGACTAATTATAGTAGTTGTACAGTAAGGAGAAGCGAAAATGTATGTAGCAGCGGTGGAGGCGCTCAGGAAAAAGGAAAGACAGGATGAAACTCGGTTTACCACCAAAATTGATGGTTTTCTGAGTTTCATCCCCTGTTGAATGCTAATGTACTTTTTTGCAAGCTTTTTTTGAACCTCACCCTGTGTATGACCAAACTCAGGGTTCTGGTGCTGTGTTTTTCTTACTTTACGGATAACTTTAATAGGAGGTTGTCAACTCAAATCCTGAGTTTTGGTCAGGTACATGGTAGAATTTTTCTGTTTTCCCAACACCTCTTCATGGGGATTATCAAAAGGCCTAACCTTGCTGACTGGAATTAACAGGACTCTTTGTGGCCAAAATATATGCCAAATAGTACCATAGTTAGAGGAATGATTAAGTTTTCCTTTTGCTCAGATTCCTTTGCCATTGTGGGTGGATTGAAATCTTTAAGAGCATATCACTGAAGCTGGCAGTTAACAATTGACAAAGGAAACAAACCCAGAAGAATTACACATTGTGGGCATATGTAGAGCTGGAAATGTCAAGAGGACATACAAAACATATGACAATGAGGAGCAATAGGAGCCTTTTTTTCTTCTCTGAAGTCAGATTGTGACCTTCAAACCCTAAAGCTTGAAGCAAAGGCAAAATTGCATAAGGAGATGGTAGAAATAGAAATATTTTGCACAAAAGTTCTCAACCCAATGAATAAGGGTTGCAGATTTGGCCTTCATCTCCATTTAAAGCAGTATCCTCACCCACCATTCCATGCTCCTCAAATTCCATGTCTCATTTGTCAGAACTAGAACCAAGATAAATTATTAAGCAACAGCAAGCCATTCTAGGATTATGTTTTCAACATCAAGAAGGTACAAAAGCAGATTCAATGAGAATAAGGACAAATTTGTAGTTAGTATGAACATTATTGCAAACAAGAATGCATACCTGCCCCCCTTAGGTAGAAACTAATGAGCTTCTGTAATACATAGAATCCTGAAAGACTTTGATGTCAAGTAAACACTCAAAATGCAAGGTTTTGAATGGCAGCGGTACATGATACTTTTCCTCTCCCAATAAGGTTTGAATCTCCAACACCTTGGTGCCATGACTGACGTTTGCATCCAAGCTGTAGAAAGAAACAAGACAAAAAATCTTCCCAAACCAACTGACTGGAAAATTAGGATTATGGTTCAAAATTTGAGAAGGCGCAAAATATAGGAGGAGAATGAAAGACAAATTTGTATTGAACTCTTGTGAATCTGACCTCAATGTGGAGAAATTTGTATCAAAGTCTCATGGATCTAACCTCAAAGTGCACAAATTTGAGGCTAGAATGAACGTTAGTGCAAGAATAGTGTGCACTGACTCTGCTGCAATTAGACAGAACTCATAAGCTTCTGCAACAAATCAAAATATGCTGAAAGACTATCATGTCAAGCAACACCCAAAATGCAAGGTTCGAATGCCCAAGACATGATGATGTTTGCATTCTAATAAAGTTTGAATCTCCACACCATCCTGCCCTGACGGAGATTTGTATCAAAGCTATAGAAAGAACCAAAACAAATTTAAAGCTTCTCACACCAACAGCAAGAGATTTTAGGTTTATGGTTCAAAAATCAAGAAAATGCAAAAATAGAGAAGATGAAAACAACGAAAATTTATATGGAACCTTGTCGATCTAACCTTTGAGGCTAGAATGAACATAATTATTGCAAAAATAGTGCGCACTGACTCTTCTGCAATTAGACAGAACTCAGAGTAAGCTTCTGCAATACATCAAATTATGCTGAAAGACATATGATGTCAAGCTGCAACACCCAAAATGCAAGTATCTACGATTTTCGCCGGCTGTCGCTCGTTGAACTGGTTGCAAATTCCTAAATCCTCAAAGCTTCATGCGCGATCTACATAAGGAAGCAAAACTGAGCCGTGAAACCCAACCCCACCGGAGCCGACTCTTTCGGCGCCTTCAAGGGGGAAGCACAATTCTGGCTAGAATACGGCGTCTGATTCTGCGGCCGACGGCAAGTAGGTAGTAAATTCTGACTAGAATCCTGCGGTTAGAATCTGTACTAAGACGACATTCTGGTGTATTGGAGAATTCCACCGGCGCGGGAATAGGCAGAACGGCGGCGTAACAGTGGCGATGCCAGAGATTCTGTGGTGTCAGAACGCCGACACGCTTAATGTCGTCGTTTTCTTCCTAGAAAAACCAGAATGACGGATTCCGAGGATGCGACGCCCACAAAAGAGAAAGAAAAAGAGGATAAGTAACTACAGACAATTTTTTTTTTTATTACTTACTTAGAATGTGTAAGGCGTGTCCTATAGGTACCTAGGTATACAATGGAACAAGGAGTTGGGTGTGGGACCTTAAAGTGAATTGTTGTTTAGTTGGAAAGTGCACCCTAAGGTGCCATTTTTAGGATTGTAATGGGCTCTTTGATTGACACATCACAACAAACGACCTTGAAGCTTTCGAACCCTATATCTACTGGACCTGCTTTAGATTTCCTCTTGGCCCACTCTGCTTTTAGATACTTGTGCAGACTTTGGGTTTTGGACATTCAAAAAAAAATCCAAGTCTGTGGGATGAGCCCTTTTGAAAAACTGAAGTTTTGAAACCTATAAAAATATATAGGGATATGTTTGCAAAACGTTAGATGTTGTATTGTTGGTCTTGCCTACCTAAGCAAGGATATTGTGTTTAGATTCTTTATAGAGTGTAGTAGCTTAAGGGATTTGGGCCCCTAGGTCTATTTTTATATAAGGATTTTTGAAAGATGATATTTTGGCTTGTGTTAAAACTTGAGATTAGTTATGGAGTTATAATAATATATTGAAGGGTTTTGGTTTCTTTTAGAGGATTTTTTGAAGATTATGTTTTTGCATGGTGAAATATTTGAGTTTCCATAATTCTTCATTTGCCTTAAGATACTTTTTAATGTAAATGGCAAGGCCACCATGTGACACAGCAGTTGATACATAACTGTCTGAGATATATCATGTTTCCTTTTTAATGCTATCTCTCTCTATTCACAAATTCTTCATTACCTAAAGTTGAACGACTTTTCAAGATTCTTGTCAGACGTATCATATTTAGAGTCCTCCCAGAGTCATGATGACATGTATTATGTAGCTTGTAACTCAAGTGGTTGTACTCTTGTGTTACTCATGGTTGAGGTGGTCAACTTTTCAGGTGAACTATATACAAGAACAAGTCTTTGTCTGAACCTAGCACCACTTTTAATGAATTCTTTGGCGGCATGCTGCCAAACTTTGCAAGGACATTATATTGTTCGGTAATTTTTCTGGTCATTGATGGATGATAAAATTCACTTGGGGTTTGTCATATTTTATCTGTTGTGTTCATGGACATGTTTAAAATTTATATCATCAATTTGGGGGACATGTTTTAAGTTTTTCCAGCGCCATTTTGGCCTTCTGGATGTGACAAAACTTTGTGTAAAAACAACCCAGTCTTGGCCTACCTATGCACCTAGCTGAGACAAGAATTGGATGAGATTTGATTGAGGAATAATGAAGGAAATATGGGAACATTAATAACAAAGACATTGTGGAATCTTGACAGGAACCAATGAAAATTCCATCAGGAACAAGCAACTCCCGGCAAATAGCTCTGCCCCTTTTGGCAAGTTCAAACCAACAAAGCTAAAATAACAAATGTGCCATGAAATTTCCAAAACAAAAACAATTCATCCGAACACCTGGTGAACGTTCCTCAAAGACTGGGACCAAATCCTTCCAAAGTCTCACCCTTTACAGGAAAAACCAATAAAATAGGTAATAATTGCACAACATGAGTCTTCATGGTATATCACTTATTATAGAAAATTTATTTATCATGAAGCTATAGGGATGGCATTGGGGTGACTGGGGCCGGTGCTCTCGATGTTAGAGCCATCAGTCATGGCATCAAAGTTTTCATAGTATAATAAATTGAAAAAAAAATAATTAATTTTTAAACTATTATGCAGTCATGATATGAACTTGGTCTTCGTCAAAGCAGAAATTATTATTTTTTTGTTGAATTTGACTGGACCATCCATCTTGTTTAATAATGCTAGTTTAAAGTACTGAGCAAGAGCCATGAGCTTGGAGTGTAAGTATGGTTTGAAAGAGAGCATTTTTAAAGATTATATTATGGTGGGTCCAACTGACTTGGGCCTTGACCATGTGGTGAAGCAGAATGATTGGACTGAAGGACTTTGCTTCATTGCTATGAGTGTCACTGGGACTAAAGACCTAGTTCCATTCAAATGCCTTTTCTAGAATTCACAGAGTTGACAGAACTGAAACCAGAAAGAAATTATGTGCAAATTAAATCAGATGTCTTTGGAAATCAGCTTGCTGGATGTCCAATAAAATCATGGAGTGAACTTAAAATCCTCAAGAGATAATACTCACACAATCACCTACTGCACACAGAAGCAAAGCTCACCCAGAAGAATGGTATGACAACATCAACACAGACATAGTCTGAGATAGAGATTGTGGGCATACAAGAATGGAAATGTAGAGAGAATTTACAGACCATGCATGACAATGGGGGAACTGGGGAGGGTCAGACTGTAGGCTTTAAACCCTCTAACCAAGGCAGATTATGTAAGTGTAAGGCATTACTGAAATAAGGGCACATGTAAGACACAACGCCAAGGTGTGCCTGATTCTGGTAATGCCCACAGGCAAGGGAGTTACATGACAAAAAATTGACATTTTATTTTATTTTCCTATGATACCCAATAGACATCACAGGGGAAAAACAGCGCGAGGCATTTTAGAAAACAAATGCCCCATGGGTTTTTCCGCTCTGCAAGCATGTGTACATATAGACTAAAATTCTGAGTAGAGGTTTTTATGTAGATATCAAGAAATGAAATCAATTCACACAAAAGTCATTGATTTTGAAAGAAGCGCTGATTTTAGCCTCTTAGTGGTTTTGTGCTACATTAGGATTTTGTGACAATCAATTTAATACTCTTGAATAAATCAATGCCAAGGATATATAGGACACTCCTGGAGACATGTTGAATTCAATTGTCATGGAAATCTGGTGGTTTTTAGGAGGAATATGAGAGAAAAACTTTCAAACTAATCAAAGGGAATGTTGTGCAGCACACTTGTAGGATTGTAGCCAATTGCCTACACTTAGAACCCCAACATAAAATGATCATTAGATTTTAATGGCAATTGCTTATCAAGTGCCTATATTTGCAACCTTTTGAAGTCAATGGGCATCTTGCCTTAATTTGAAAACATGCACACGTGAATAAAAGCAATGAAATCATTAATAAAAATATTTTTCACCTAGTGATAAATATTTTAAGTAATAACAATTTTTATTTTTCTAAATTGTAGTTTATTGAAATATTGCATCATTTTATCATGCATTATGTTGTGTTATTGTCATGAAACCCATCATACATATATATTTTGTACACAAGGGTAAGAATATTTTCAAAATTACTTGGACATTTGGTTGCTACATTTTCAAGTTTATGGTTACTTTAATGTAGCAACTAATGTATCAAAAAATACCAATGCACTACTCACATGTGGTGCACTTCGTGTATCATCACATTTTGACACCTAACAAATAAAGTGTTACATATCAAAAATTGACACTAGTCTACATTTCTTGTCACTTTTCAACTATAAAACTCCAATTGTTATTTGCTGAATTTTCTTAATATATATTAAACCTTAGTTGATACACTAAAAATGTTGTCAATTAAAAGTTGCCATGCATATCTAAACATAGCAAGGGCAAGAAATGTTTTTCAAAATTCATGGACAAGAACCTACTATGTTTTTTTGTCTATCGTTATTGTAAGATGGTCAATAATGTATCCAAAAATACTAATACACTAGTCACACGTTGTGTGACCAATACACTCCATGTCTAACTTTTTCCACACATGATAAATCAATGGCTACAAATTAAAAATTGACACCTAGTTTGCATTTCTTGCCACCTTTCAATTATAACCAATTGTTATTTGCCACATTTTTTTATATACAACAAACATTTGTAAACATAAAAAGAAAAATTCAATTGACAGTTGTTATGCATGTCTAAACATAGCAAAGGTACGAAAGGTTCTTTTAAATACATGGACAAGAGCTTGTCATTTTTTTTGTCTATGATTACTATAAAATAGTCGTTAATGTGTCAAAAAATAACAATAAATTACTCACACATTTGTGAACAATACACTCCATATATCACCATTTATTTTCCATGTGATGGATGATTCCATATCAAATATTGACATCGAATTTATGTTTCCCATTACTTTTCAACTATAACCAATTGTCATTTGTCACATTTTTGTAAATACATTAAGAAGTATGTTTTATGTGCAAAATATGCCAATACAATCAATGTTATTTTCTAAAAGTCCAAGTTTGTTCATAAAATGACAATAACGAAAGGAAATATCAAGCTACTATGCAACCAAATTAAATTGCACTTACGATAGAGGACACTAATAAAAAGAGTTGATTCAATTGTGTTTCAACCAATGAGCTTATTCTCTCATTAAGGATGTTGCGAATAGCTACCTTCCAAGAATAGAAAAGGAAGGTTGTTGATGAATTTGACTTGCATGATTTTCTACTCATCTCACCTATTATTCTTCTGCAACTAAAAATGAAGTTTTAGTATGTTCTTTCAATGGGCGTTCAAATAATTTTGTCCTTTCCTCTTTGGGATTTTGATTCATGTTTGTTAGAAAGAAATAATATCCGTGCTTGTGATGCGGTCAAGAGGCATGTTTTTGCACTTGAGGTGGATCTTGTTGCTTTTCACGAGGCCCTCCTTCCATTGGTCAAACAATTTTTATCTAAAGATACATAGCCACAGGGTTATAGTTTGAATCCAAATTCCCTCCCAAGGAAGAGAACAAAGAGATGATTGGATTGTGAATAAATTAATTTCTAGTATTTCTTTATTTCAATCCACACCTTGAAATGTACTTGATGTTCATGTGTGTTGTGGTTTCTTGTAAAGACATGCGGGCTCCACACCCTCCAACAAGTATTCCTTCTTCATGCACAAGAAGTTTTTTTGTAGTCCTTTCATTAGCCCAATTGTACCATTGTATGTTGAATCACAAGCTAGGGTCTTAGAAATTTCCAATCCTTAGATCCATCATTAGAGGACATTAACATTGAATCTAAAGTTTAGGTATTTGCAGATGAATTTGTTTTAAACAAGTCACATTTTCTCTCTTTAATTTCTTTGTTGATGAGCTTGGGGGTCGACAATTGTTTCATGCAACACGATTATAATAATTTAGCTTTTGAAGTTCTTGCAAACAAGAGGTAAGAAATAATCTACCCAAAAATAATATTTTATCCTCATAAAATCATTTACTTGTTAGTCCTTCTATAGAGAGACCCCAATATTTTGTTGCTTACATTACTTTTTGTGTATAATTTACCATGCTTTCACCCCACATCAAATTGGGGGATGGTAGAAGCATTGCATGTCATGTTTTTGGAAGCTACAAAAATAACATTTGTCATTGCCAATTACAGTGTAATCAATGTGGATGAAGTTACAACAATTGATAACACACAATGGTTATCAATCCGTTTATACATGGTCCAAAAGTGGAAAAAGATTTTAATGTTCTTCTATGTTGAAATAATAAGTCAATCTGCCATTTCTAATAATATTTTTTCTTTGGTGTTAAAATGCATGATTAATTTTGGGGGTTTAAGGTTGGAAGAGTTTGGAAAAAATTTGGTGAATGGTTGTGACAATAGTAGTGTCTTCCAAAGCAATTGAACAAGTGCTACTTTGCAATTTAAAGAAATTATTGCACATTTTCATTACGCTAGAAATGTCATTTTATGATTAGTCCTTATATACTAATCACTTATGCCATTTTTGGTTGATTTGGAACTGTTGTTTATGTTATTTTTAATCACTTATCCACTTGTAATCGTATAAGATTAGTCATAAAATGGCAGTTTTGGCGTCATCTTTTCTTATTAACATTCACCATTTTACCCACAAAACTAACCTTCACTTTATCAAATCTCCCTTTTATGCATCAAGTGGGAGGTATTCTACATAACTTATATTCCTTTTCTATTCACATCTCAAAAAATTTGGCAAAATTTCAAAAGTTGGTTGATCTTTTCAACACCAAAGGCAACAAGTTGTTCAAGAATGTGAAAACCCGATGGATCAACATGTTTTTTCAAGAAAAAAAAATGTATTGAATATCGTCAACTCATTGTTAAGATGCATGTTGAAACTTGAAAGTATGAAAAATAATTTTGCATTAAAAATTTTGAATGTCTTGTGTGATGTGGATCTCATTCTAGGGCCCCCTTATGTTTTCCATTACTAGGGTGTGTGCATACCTGAATCAAGATTACACAAGCACAAGACGTTTTTGTGTGTGACTTTGTGAATGTTGTGAACTTGGCCCAACATGAACTTTGTAAATTATATTGTGATCCTTAGCAAAGTTTGAAGATCTAACATTTGATAATTTCAATGCAATTGGACTTTGACTAATTACAACTTGCCCATGATTTTTTTTTTCATCTAAATGGTAGAGAAAATGAGTTATACTCTTGCATTTTATTTTCTAAACATAAATAGCCTATTACTTCTAGTATGGATGGTGTTATATCTCGTCAACTTGTCACTAAGGTTGCCTTTAACATGGCAATCAACAAAGTGAAAAAAAGAATGTGAAGGTGCAACCTAAGGCCTTATCTCAAAACTTGAAAAACGATTCCCAAACCATGAAGTCATGACTATTCTTAAAGTTGTTTATCCACATTTTGGGTTATGAATCTAAATGAAGCAAAGGAGAAATTTTATTCTCAACTAGGTGTATTGAAGGCCACTTCTTGTGTGCATCATAAGGTGGGTGAATTTGGACAAATTATTCCTACAAATTCCTTCCAAAATGGAATATAATAACCTAGTGAATTGAGATGTTGAAATTAAGGTTATTTTTTCAATTTTTGTGATGTAATTGAAGTGGTGATCATCCATAAAATGATTTTGACAAATTTGGCTACATACTAGAAATGAAAGTAAAAAAAAATTAGAATCCTTTTATACTTTTGACTACCTACCAAAACTTATGATAAAAATTTGATGACACTATGAGAAAATTGTGTCTGTTGGAACTAAAAATTGTCTGATAGAACTAGATTACAATTAAAAAATGTTTGATAGAACTAGATTACAACTAGATAGCCTAGTTGCAACAGACATGATTTTCTCATAATGTGATTTGAATTTTTTTCTTTCAAAATCTAGTGAATTTGGGCCAATTTTTTTGTTTAAAAATCCTTTTAGAGGTTGAAAGAGAAATTTGGCCCAAATACAAATCATTGGTTGAAATACCAAGTAGTAAAAAACACTTGGTCATCACTTTATGAGGTCAAAATTTCAAAAAATTCTATGGAGAATCGATATTCATATAAATATCCTTTAGGTTATGTGGTTGGAACATGCATGTTTTTGCATGTTCCTAGAATAACCATTTTGTGCGTGCTAGGTTACTAGTTGGCCTCATTTCATAAAAATAAGGTGCACATGACCATGTATGCAAATATTTGTTTGGTAAAAACTTCTAATTTGTTTTAGAATCATGTTCTTTCTACTTGTTCCCAACAAAGTTGTCATCCAAAAATATGGTAGCACTACTTTGTACATTAGAAAATGTAAACCCCAATTTAGATTGTGTCAAGCTTTGATGCACTACAACTAGTGACATTCCACAATCTTCATGCATTTGCAATGTAACGATGTTGGTTGCCCTTTACGAATGTGGTTGTAGCATCAAAACAACATGAAAGATAAATAATGAAACAAGTGTTAGTGCAACAATTGGATGTTGAAATGGGAGTTCACATCGAAACATTCAAGGAATTTGAGCAATTTCATTTTTCAAACTCTATGATAGAGTGAAAAAACATGAAACATTTTCCACACATTTATTAAAAAAATTAGCTCAACATGGGTAAGTTTCTTTAACTTTAAGCTTATTAGATTTCTTGAATTGAACTTCAACTGCTTTCATGTGCACCAATTTATTTCTCATTCTAAATTATGCCATAGATTGAAAAATAGTCTACATGTCAAGATAAGCTTGTGCCAATCATTTCCCTTGCAATTGCTTTTGAATTTTTATTTTCTTCAATTTTTTAGTTTATGGGTTCATCATTGTTGCTTGAAGGGCAATCAACGAACATCAATGAAAAGTCATTGTTCAAACTCAATGTCTGTTGTGCTTTTAATATATGTGGAAGATGTAGTTTTGCAAATCATTAATAAGCTGGCTATGTAAATTTTGATCAACACACTTTCCAAGTTTATTTGGGTCACAATAGGTTTTTGGGTGGCGAAAGTTTTGCTCCTTATAATTTTGCTAAGGTGATGGTATGTACCAATGTTGTGTGTGTAAGTGTCAATAGCCATGTATACAATGTGTAAATACCATGTAAGTGTAAATATGATTTACACTTACATTTACATGAGGCCAATGTAAATATTTGCCAAATACACTTACATGGCCTCATGCAAAAAATGTAATCATAATGTTGCATGGGATTAAACCCCTCCCCAAATAGAAATTACCTTTTTTTGTATTGTTTTACATTTATATTGTTTTACACAACTGCATAAAATCATATAAATATATTTGTTTACACTTACACTATTTTACATGGCCACATAAAACCATATAATTTTATTTTATTTACATGATTTTACACTTACACAGAGTGTAAGTCGTCAACCATTTACACATGCAACACTGGTATGTCTGTAGGTTTTTCAGAGACCAATTAGAAAAAATTCAACAAACCAGCCCAATGAGACAAGTAAAGTCCCTATATTTTTATTTTAAAATATCTTGAAGGATCTCCTACCAGGACGGTCCCCATAGTATTCAAAATTTCTCCTACCAACACCTTCCCCATAGTTCTAGAAACTTCTCCTACCAACCAACTGGTCATGGTACCAGGGAGGTTAAGAAATTTCTGAAAAACATTTGGCTACCAATGTTGATACGTCAATACTAGGTCAGGCCACAGAGGGAGAGGATCCTGAGTAGTAGGTATGTATCAGTCTATTTGCATCATTTGGGAGGTGGGGGTGTGGGGACCCGTTAGAATCGGTAGAGGGAAATCCGTTAGCGAGGTCATTGGTAGACAACCCGCCTGCAACATTTTTTTTGGCAATAATTGAATTATTTTTCTAGATTCCAATTTTTTAGAAATAATCTATTTGAAAGGCAGAAATTTGAGAAAAATATAAGGAAGGAGTAAAATACAAAGATTGGTGGAAACCTGAGAGCCTCTTACTTAAGGCCAGTCCACTTGTAGAGCAAGTATTTAATAATTGAAAACGTTTCTGTATCCTAAAATTTGGCAGAACATTATGAGTGTAGAAACGCCCTAGCTCTTCACAAAATTTAGGGGCACTTTTAGTAGTTTCAAAACAAATGGAGCACTATAAGTAGAGATCATGCAGACAAGAGGAAAGGAAAGAGCTGTTGTCTAATGCTTGCCCCAAGGCTTGTTGAATTGGCCGCTAAGAAGCTTAAAAATCACAAAAAATTCAGTGTCAACTAGACACAAGTCCAAAACTAAGGACAGTATGAAAAGAATGGGCACAAGGCTAGGTGTGTGGTGGTGGCATTGAGGGTATCTCCATTCTCCACTAACATTTTTAATTAAAATTCAGAAATTCTATTGAGAACTGAGTGGAATTATCACACCTTCCTCTTTTTTTCAACCACAACAGCAGACCCAACCTGACAAGGCGTTTGAACCCCAAGTCAAGGTCGTTGGCTTCCACTTGCACAAGAGTTGGGTTGGAACCTTTGAACCCAGGACCTTTTCTGGTCCCAGGGTCCAGAAGGTGAGCCATCAACCCCAGGGTGAATGATGACACATTTTGAGCCACATACTCTAAACCGCCACTTCTTGAGGAAGAAGCAAAGGTCTAGCCAGTGATCTTTTTTTTTGGTGAATTTGTGTCAAAAAAAGGGGGTTGCAAATCTTACAAAGGATTAGTTTTTTGAGAAAATGTTCCGAGGCCTGGAGGCAAAAATATTGAAAGCACCATATTTAGACCAGATCTTCTAGGTTTAGGGTTTAGGGTTTAGGGTTTACAGACCTCAGGGTTCTTGCACATTACTTGTGCACTTTGTTTAAATTTTGTTGCTCCACTGTGCGAAGCCCAATTGTTACCACTGAGTTTCATGTGGTTGAGAGACCAGAGATGCAGTTTGCAAGTCCCAGAGAATTGTGATGCAACACAAGACCCACAGATTTGCATTCCACAAACTAGAGATTGATTCAATTTGCAAACTGTAGAAACCCAGTCAGAAGTCAGAACCTGGTGAAGAAGTTATGTTTGCTAACATCCATGCCTCTTGGTCCCTACCAAGGCTTAGGGTTTTTGTTCTGACAGTCAATATCTCAGTTGATTGATCCTTTCAAACTTCCAAGCCCCATTGGACCAAAGTACCAACAGGCTGTTGTTTCAAAAGCAAATAAGGTTGTCTCTAAGGATTCACAATTTTATTTTCTGCATTCAATTTACATTCAATTTGTGATTGTGTGATTCTTGACTTGGTCTTTGTGGACATCCATTTTACACAGAAGATGTCAGGGATAAAGTGTCACAGCCAGAAACAGTGCAATCAAAGGAAAAATTACTAGTGACCAAGTCTGAGCATCATCAGTTCTGTCCCCAAATTATGATGTCAAAAAGAAATCAATGTTGATCCTTTGAGACATTATTGTAGTTCATCTTGCGAAGTCTGCTTTCAGCCATAGTCTGCGTACCATGGTCACATCCTTCTTCTGTTGGCACAAACACACAGAACATGAAGAGGAAGCTGGCAACTGCCCATCTTACCAATGTTCAAACATATATGACAAGAATTATCTTGCTTTCAATGCAAATTCTTGAACCAGAGACCACAAATTTAGCTACTCAGATGTGAAGAAGTTAAGAATGCAGCTACCAAGGAATCACACATGAAAACTCTTCACAAAACAATTCCAAAGTAAAAATACCACCCAAACATGAAACTTTCATTCACACTAATAGACCAGTTCCATACTTGAGTGGCTACTCCACAACTCACATAACTCCAGGTAGAATGAAATTACCAGAAAGAAGTCCTGTGCAATTATCTCACATGCCAATGGAAATCAGATCTCTGATCAATAATACAATCATGGAATGAACTTGAAATTTTTCAAACTAGAAGTTACGCACAAGAGCCAGCTAGCTGTGCACAGAAGCAAACTTCAAAGCTCACCCAGAAGATGGTATAACATCAGCATAGAGATACAGATTATCCCCATGATACAAAGATCTGGGAATATAGCCATAACTTAGAATCTTAGCATGTATACAGTATGACAATGGGAAGGCTTATATTAGGGTTTCAAATTTCATGGTCAGACTATCATCATCTCTAAACCCTAAACCTCACAACAACGGCAGATTGTGGAACTAGATGCCAAGGATCTGAAAAGTAGGTACATGCACAAAAGTCATCAACTAAGAAACCCACTGCAGGCGTTAAGCTAGATGAGTGTTTGTGATCTATTCTAGGGTTTTATCACATTCAATCTCATGCGTGCTCCTCAGTGCATGAGCTCTGCCAAGGACATCACAGTGTACTGGAAACATGATGAGATCGAGTAGTATGGATTGATGGCTTTGCTTAAGAAGCCTGAAACCTTAATTACCCTTATGTACGCTTGATAGAAAAAGCTTCCAACTGATCAAAGAAAATGCTGTGCAGCTTATGGTATGGTTGCAACAAACAGCCTACACTCACAAGCGACAGTCGACTGTACCACACCATCGCTGTTTTCTCCTCAGCCGAACGATTCCTTACGGAACTGGTTGTGAGTTGTGAGTCATGGAAACGGCCTTTCCAACGAGGGCACAATGCTTCCACTTGCACCTTCAGGCGTAGGCACCCCGTTCAATTTCAAATCAAAACCAGCTATCAGAATTCGATCCATTTCCAAAATCTCGTCCTGGCTACACAGGTATATGTCTAGGCCGTCTAATGGAGGAAGCCCATCGCTATCACTCCAGTTCACGCCGTCCTCAGCAAATGTTGACTCATGCGGCGTTGTTTGCGATGGATTGTCACAAACCAGCTGCGTCACTTCGACTGCCGCGTCGCTTATAAGCTCAGAATCTGCCGACAACGAGAGAGAGGTGACCTCCAGAGCCGCTGGCCCCCGAGGTCTTCCGGCACCAGCTGCAGCAGACGTCACAACAGTGACCTGAATGTCAGAGGTAGCTCCAGCTTCTTCCCCATCGCCGGCAAGTACCAAAAGCCGGTTCGTTAAAGCGCGTGCTTCGGAGATCAGAACATTGGACTGCAGCTCCTGATCGTGCATTGCATACTGATTCGCTTTCTCCTTAACGAACGCCACAAAATCCTTTGTCAGTGGCGTGTCCTTGAACCTTGGAGGACAACGTTCGAAAAAACCTTTGGGATAGTTGAAATAGTATGTGGGATTACCCAGGAAGTGCTGTGCAGCATCGTAAGCAAACATGGCTTCCTCTTCTCTGTCAAAAGTCCCAATCCACTCTTTTTTGGAACACGACCAGTTCGACGCACGGAAGCGAAACTCCACAGCCCATTTTCGCGGGGCTCCAAGCCGCTGGCGAACTCCTGGACTGCCGCCAACGCTTCGACGCACGGGTGATCGCGCAAGCGCCTGCTGCAAATCAGCACGTCGTTCTTCCACCGGGTGCTTGATCAGCTTGCGAATTGCTGAACCGCCGAAAATTTTTCCATGAACGCGTTGCGGCCGAGGCAGCCGAAAACGAGCAGCTTCGTCACTTTCATCTGGCAATAATAACACGGTCCTGCAACACCAAGCATTCAGCGCTCAATTTCTCTATACTTTCGAAAGAAAGAAAGACGACACAATATGCAACAGATTTCTATGCTAAGCTTTTGAGCGACAAACAATTTACTGATTGCAAAAAACCCCTGACACTCTGAAGGCAAAACCTGATCATGTCGTCTGAGACGCGTCGGTCAGACATAATCGACAAAGCTCAGCAGCCGTCAGATAGCGCTGGATAGACTGCTGAAGAGTACAATCGATTGTCTACAAAGAAAGGAAGGAAGAAGGGATACGATTGGAAACCCAATTTCAATAATGCCTTTGATCGAGGGCTTTATCGAATGTAAAAGACACAGTCAGCAATTTTCTGAAACGATAGCCAGATTTTGCAAGAGCATATTTGGATTTCGGAAACAGCGACAGACTGACAACGAACGTCCAGCTTCCTGAGGGAGAGAGTGTGTTTGTGTGTGTGTGTGAGAGAGAGAGAGACACACACACACACACACAGAAAGAGAATGTTTGCAAATGCCGTCGTCGCCTGTTGTCGTCAGAGAAGAGCAATGGAAACGGCGCCATCAAAAAGGCTCACCGTTCAGAAGCCACATCTGGGTGCATTTCTCTCCTGGTGATGGGGTTTGTGAACCCCAGCATAAACCCTGCTGCTCTACACGTTTGGGGTAAGTTTCGTCGAAGTCAGCATATGGTCCAGGTGGCAGGTTCCTTTCCAATCATCACCACATTCATGGATAACACAACAGTATGTCCTTGATTCTCCTGCCGTGCTTACTTTATTAGGGATAAATCTTTTGTCCCCCTTGAGCACCCAAAACACAGGGAAGCATGTTTTGTCGAGTTTTGTTTGACTTGTGGGCATATTAGGTTGCCAATAAAGTAACTACATCTGTCCTATCGAGGATTTTCCTGATGTACAGATTCGTTATGAAAAATCAGAACTCATTGGCAGATTCATTGCTTTTTCCTGGTTCGGCAAAAGACACCAATAGGTCATTCCATTTTCCTGGCTTCAAATTCTGTGTGAACCAAGCAGCTCCGCCACAGGAGGCTCTTTTCAAATTTTTTTTATTTGTAATAAATTCTTACAAGATGCAGTGTAAATGTGTGTATTATTATGAATTTAAATTGAATGAATGTATGTTTGTAGATTTAAGTGTGAGCTTGAGTTGGTTTATACAACAGTTGTTTTGCTACTGTGCCAAAGCATTACCATGCCACCCATAGTATTTTAGGTTTTATGGGTCCCACCATTGTATTTAGCTCTTCTTTTTTTGCAGAATTTGGTCAAATTTCAAAAAAGAAAAAGGAAAAGGGAAAATTATGATACAATATCTAGTCTCCACATGCCTCGAGGGCCGTGATGACGACGACAGGTTGAGCGCCAGGGCATGCATCTGACCGACACAACATTATCCAGACTTGCGTCAGAATCCGAGAACTTGGAAGAGAAAGAGAGAGAGAGAGAGACAGACCTGTTGCCATTGCGAGAAGAGACCAAATCCATAATAGTCTTGATAGGATCCTGAAAAGAAGCCTGGATAAACTCCATAAGAGTGTAAGATTAGTTGTGACTTTGAGTGCTCCTCTTATAAATAAACTGAGATACGGATCCTGCCTTTCAGGCTGCCAGAGTTGTTGATACTGTGGCTCCTCAAAACCATCATCCGTTATCTCCATCAAAGCCTCCTGAATAATCAGGTTCCAGTTATTCAGCTCCATCAGGCAAGAAATGCGCAAGTAATGGCCGACAGAAAAAGAAGAAAAAGAGGCGTAAAAGCGGGTAAAAGCAACAGGGCAGAACCACACGTTCTGAATGTGGACATAGTAGCCTCAGCTATTTGTCTTTTTGGAGGCAAGCCATAACCTGGTGGCCGTCATCGGGACGGATGAAGGGATGGATGATGGGACGGATGGATGAAAAGGACGATCACCCAAGGATATTATATAAGTAGATATTCTCCTTTTTTTCAATTGTCAATTTTCGAGGAAAAAATTTTGATTTTTTGGGGACATTAGGATTTTATTTTAGTTTCGTAACATTCTTTTACCTAGTTTTTAAAATATTTAGATAGGTTATAAAACTTGTCACAGTTTAATGCGAAACCCCTCTCGTGATGGATGCTAGCCA
>Ga0116231_10008946_pt1 | contig 17263 bp, 14 predicted proteins | sample S1TSphgellanicum_2_FD_89695 | JGI IMG/M metagenome (GOLD analysis project Ga0116231, IMG submission 89695) | Host-associated microbial communities from peat moss isolated from Minnesota, USA - S1T2_Fd - Sphagnum magellanicum MG | ecosystem: Host-associated > Plants > Peat moss > Unclassified...
AAACCAGCAATGAAATGCTGACTATATCTACATGATCTAGACCAGACATGATCTATTCTCACTCCATGTGCATGATCTAGTCTGGTCTCAATTGCTGCAGAGTTCATATGACCACCACCCATTAGTGAGCAAACTTCACCAAGGATTGAGTCCTGTCATTGTAAGGAATTTCTAAGATGTGGTACCCCTAATAGTGCTTCCACATTGGCATGCTTCTTGTGCACTCCATTGCACAGTATCTATGATAGATAGAACTCTGCAGATCATATGAATGTCATAGTTAGTAATAAAATGAGTGGTGTGATTAGTGGGCTGGTGTGGGCACTTGTGTTAATTAGTCATTGACAATACAGTTTCCTGTTCATGTAATTAAACAAACAGGTTGAGCACTAACTTACATAGTCTATTTCCATCCACAGTATCAAATTGTAGAATGATTCACCTTTCAAGTCTGTGGAATTGCCATATGTTGATACCCTAATCTATGTTGTGATTGAGATCACTGGACTGGTGCCAGCCCTAGCAGGGATTAGTCATTGTGGCGATTTCAGTTTCCAATTTATGAATACCAAACGGATTATTTTGCAGAGAAAGGTAATTTAAGCATCCTCTGTGACATCTGGGACCTGAATGTACTTGAAGTGGACCCTGTGAAGGTTGTATAAAACAACTACTCATGTGAATAGGACTGCAAATTGACCATTAATGAACTCAATGGTTGTTGGAGGGTGTAGAAGTGCAAATGTTGTGCATTCCAAAGGAAGATACCAAGAACCAATTGCTGTAATTGCACCAATTCTTGATCACAGAGATGGCCATTATGTTAGGCCAAATAGAGTAGTTCTTAAGTATCTTGATTTCAAAAAAGATGTTGATCTAGATGCTCATGTCAAAGTGTTCAATTCTGTGGTAAAAGAAAATGTAAAGACTTTTCAAGAATATATCATCAATGCATTTAGCTATACACTAAGAGATACAACATCGAACAAGTGCCATAATTACATGTCAAAATTTCCTAACTACATTTTTTTGGAGCTTACCCAAGTATTTTGCAAACATCATCGAAAGATTCAAAATGATGAACAAATATACATGGAGCTGAAGAACATGAAGTAGGAGGAAACTAAGAGGGTGGAGGTTTATTGTGAGTGGATTCAAAAGTTGGCTCATGGTTTATAAGTACCAACCATAGACAATTTTCTAATTATTGTGTTTAGAGCGGGTTTGTAATCATATGTTAGAATTGTGACGATAAGGATGAAACGGTCAACATTACAACAACATAAAAAGGTGGCAATGTTGGGTGAAAAAGGTATGACTACCATAAAAGCAAAGAGTGCACTATTAGTACCATAGAGTATCAAATAGGCAATACTAACCAAAAAATAAAGTAATACATGAAAGACTAACAAACATTGCACAAATTATGGGATGATAAATCACAATGTGGAGACATGTAGAAAGAAAAAAGAGTAAACCACAGTGGCAACCACAGAGGTGGCACAACCAAGTCAAAAAGTATAGAAGACATCATATGCATGTCACATCTATGGTTTAAATGGCCATAAAATGACAGATTGTCCAAAGTTTGCTAAGATGCATAAAATGTTTCATGGGAAATATGTGATAGTAACAAAGGTTCAACCTATTGTTAAGACACAAACAATCATTGCAGATGTGAATGTGATGGATGTTAATGCTACCACAAGAAATAAAGTAACTGAAAAATAAATGTTCAAGGATAGAGAGCCAAGAAAAGCAAAAAGTGTTGTTAATAGGGAGAAAAAAGAGTAGTTGAAGAAGTCTATGGTGGAGACAATTCAATAGATTTAGAAAACACAAACCTAGATCAAAAGGCCATTCACATCCATGAAGGGATGGAACACAACCTAGCTGGGTATGCCAAATACTATTCTTGTGGATGCACAAAAATCTTAGGAAGTAATGAATTAATAAAAAAAATTGATTACAATAAAAGAGATTTTTCTGGACATTGGTAAACAAATGTTAGAAAAAAGTTATATTTTGAATTTATGATAATTACTTATAATAGCTCTTGAACTAAAAAAATTATCTTTGGCAGAAGTTGGAACCAGAGAAAATTCAAAATGTAAGTAAAGTAACCACAAATAAACAAGTTGGTTATTTAGTACCAAAAATAGGGACGATTGTTTTAACAATAGATAATCATATGGTAGTTATCCAAATACAGATTGGGAAGAATATAATAGAAGATGTGTTTATGGATGAAGGTTCTGGAGTTAATATTATCACAAAACAGATGAGATTGAGGTTGGGGCTTTTAAAGCCTAAACCTGCACCATATAATCTAAAGATGGCAGATCGAACAACCACAAAACCAGTGGGGTTAATCAAAGATCTAAAGATATATGTTCATGGCATTCCTTACAATACTTCAAAATAATGTGGTAGATACTAGTTATTCCATGTTGTTGGGGAGACCATGGTTGAAGGATGCTAAAGTGGCACATGATTAGGGTAGTAACATTATTACCATACAAGGGAATGGGACAATCTAAACAATTTTGGTTAGCAAAACATTTGGGAAATGAAATAAGAAGACCAAAAGTGTTACTATGTTATGATTATCAGAATGGCATCACAAATGAAGAAGAAGATATCATCTTTGCTAGAGAACCAGAATTGTTTTCCATAGGAATAATCAATTTACCTGCGACAATTCAATCTATGAAAACCATAGATGTGGGGATCATGGATACGGATGTGAAGACTAGTATTTCAAAATAGGAATTTGAAGTACAAAACAGAGAAAAGAAGATATCTTGCAATAGATATGAGCCAAAAGTAGCTTTGGAGGATAAGGTGTATCTAGAAACATACTATAGACATTAACCAAGGAGTGTTATAATGGATGAAACTCTAGTAAACATCAAAGCATAGGGATTGCAGATAGTTGGATGGACATTAATTGAAGATCAATAATTGATGAAGCTTAATCTGGAAATTGTTACAAAACCACAGATGGTGAAAATTAATGCATAATTGGAAAACAAGTAAGGTGCTAGAAGTGGAGCAGCTGTTGAAGGAATTCAAAGATGTTTTTGCATGGACATATAAAAATATGAAAAGGATTCCACGAGAGTTAGCACAACACAAAATTAAGTTGCACTAATATATTGTTGACACATCAAACCAGGTATAAATTAAATCCAAACTATGTTACAAAAGTCAAACAAGATATAAATAAGTTGTTAACAGTTGGATTCATTGAATATATAAAAGAAGCTACATGGTTGTCACCCATAGTAGTAGTACCCAAAAAAAATGGCAAGTCAAAAATCTATATAGATTTCAAAATATTAAATGTAACCACAAAGAAATATCCATACCCATTACCTTTCATGGGTGAAGTGCTGAACATAGTAGTAAAGTATGAGGCATATTCCTTCTTAGATGGGTATTCAGGATATCATCAAATATCTATAGCTCCAGAGGACAGATACAAAAATGCATTTGTTGCATATTAGGGGGCTTTCATATGGAAGGTGATGTTGTTTGGAATTAAAAATGGACCTCCAACATATCAGAGAGTATTTGGACAATTTTATGAAGATATTTCTGGATGACTATACAGTTTATAATTACATGGAGAGTCATTTGTAGAAGCTTAGATTATGATTTCAAAAATCCAAAGAATATGGCATTAGTCTAAATCCAAAAAAAAAAATGCATTTATGGTATTTTCAAGGATGATTTTGGGTTTTATTATTTTGAAGGAAAGGAAACTACCAAATTCAAAGAAAATACAAGTAATTGTAAACATGCCACCACCTAATAATCCCCAACAAATTCAAATATTCAATGGGATGGCATAGTTTTACAAAATGTATTATAAAAAATTTTGCTTTTATTATAACACCTATCACTAAACTGACTAGAAAAACAAAGATTTTGTAATGTGTCCTCAAACTCCTTGAAAGACCCAAAGGTGGGTCCTAAAGCGAAATAACAAAAGAAAAAGAAAGTTGGCACATGTTCATTAACTTGTAGCACTTCAGGGGTAAGAGGCCATGCTAGAGTTTCGGGATGGGATTAAGATGAACTCACGAGCAAAAATTCAAAATAAAATCAACCTACACAATTTAGAAAAGAGGGTGGTTGATGCAAATTGAATGGAAATGGTGAGGCGGACTTAGTAGGGACAACCTTAAGCACAAGCTTTACACGACCCGCAACCTTTGGGAGGCATCATTTTTCTCCCTATGATATATTATGTGCCTATTTGCGAGGACTACATCCAAATGTCACTTTTCTTTGAAACTCCTAAGTGGGAGTCCTAAAATTAGGACTTTTGTTATCCCAGAACTTTGGATGCCCATATCTTTTTCAAATCAAATTTGTTTTGAGAATGAAAATGCAATATTTTATAGCCCTTGAAAATATCTTTCCAAGGGTGAATATTATGGTTGAATCGAACCTCATATGACCCCTACTTTCAAGGGCTTTGTGGTTGGGAGTCAAATTCCCTATTTGACTCTTGCCCCTTCTTTTGATCATAATTCATGCAAATGGGTTTAAATGAACAATACAAAGGCACTTTAAGCATCTACGCTTCAAGACCTTTCTAATGGTGGCTTGGGGGCCCAATTTTATGTTCTTTTACCTTTCCAACCAAGGCTTTGAACATTTGCAACTCTCGTACGAGTGCAACTCCCAAAATGGGAATGCACTTGGGAGTCATTGGGCTTCATCCCTTGCACTCTCCCCCATTTGTGAAAGTGTGTTTCACAGCTAAACACACTTTTGGCCTCATGGGCCCTTACATTTCACATTTAGTTATGAACCTAATATTAAGGTTACGACATTTTTCTTTGGACAAAAGTATATTGAAACACCAATATTACTATCACCAAATTAATAGGTGGAATATCATGTTCATATAGATGCGTCCTTGTTAGTTATGGGGACTATGTTGTTTCAAAACCTAACAAGGAAAAATGATCAACTAATAGTGTATGTTTTTAGGCATTTGAACATAGCAAAAATAAAATTATAGCACAACATCCAGAGAGGCCTTAGCGATGGTTTTTTCTTTGCACAAGTTCAAACATTATTTGTTGGGCAATAAATTTGTTTTTTATGTAGATCATATGGCATTGGTCTATTTGGTCAACAAAGCACAAGTTTCAAAGAGAATAGTTAGATGGTTGTTATTGTTCTTCAAATATGACACTAGTAGAAATTGGCCAAAATGTAATCATTATATTTGCAACTACATGCAATTATTAATTATTTGCAACTAGATTTGGACATTTTTGCAACTATTTATTGTGTTGGTCATATTTGTGATTATAATGCAACTGGTTTACAACTATTTCAGTGTTCATCCTTCCATGTGAACAACATTTAGTTTAATTTTCATCCAAGAAAAACAATTTATGTCCCATTAGTTGCAAATGTGACCAATTTATTTGTAACCTTATGATTGTACAAAGGTGTATTTTGTGAATTCTAAGGAATATTCGGTGTATTAAAATTTATAAATGTATATTTTGAATTTATATGAACAACCATATTAAATGTCTATTCAAGTATTATTATTAACATAAATGGCCTTAATATTATGGTTACATTAATAAGTGTATATTTTGAATATATTAACATTTTATATAAGATATTGGCTAAATATATGATGCCCATATTAAAAGTTTCTCCAAACCATCTTATTATATTTCTTGAATTTACTACAAATGACATTTATTATTATTTTTATTAATATTATATTATATATTTATAGTAATTACATGTAATAGAAAAATTAATATATTAATATATTGTTATTAAATTCTTTTCAAATGACTAATGTACTTATTAAGAATTCATTTTTATTTATTAAAAAATAAAAATGAATTAAAATAAATCATAATAGCTCTAACAAGTTACATAATAATATATAATAATAATAATAAAATAACTAACCTATGCTAACTACAAATTACAATATTATTATTATTATAAGTAATCAATTATAAAATTTTATTAAATTAATATAATAATTACGAAGAAATATTAATATATAGTTCTAAATTTTTATATTAAAAAATTATAAGTGATATTTAGTAATTATTAATAATTCAATGATTATAGTAAATGAATGATATCTAGTTTTTTTTTTCAGTTTTAATATTTTATAATAATTACTGTGTTAATTAGAATGGAAATCTAATAAATTATTATGCAAATGCAAAAAATATTTTCAAAGGAAATATACATTTATTAAAAATATAAAATATTTATTGTAATAGTTCATAAATAACTTTAATGAGTGAAGTAATCATATGAATAATAATTGAATTAATGTTATTGTTACTATTAAATATTTAAATTTAAATTTATAATTAATTATATAAATGATAATGGGAATAATTATAATAAAATAGTTAGCCTAAAAAAAGTTTTAATTATATTACTATATTTTTAAAAAACTAATACTCAATATTTATAATTAATAGTTAATAATTATTAAAGATTGAATATTTTAGTTATTATAATAATTTATTAGTTATTAATAACTTGTTAATTATTTCAATATTAGCCAATTATTAGTTAATTAAATTTGTTGATAGATTATTATAGTTAATATATATATCTAAAATTAAATATTATTACTATTTATCTAGCTAATAAATTTAATAATATTTAATAATAAATAATCATATAATTAATTCAGTAATCATATGATATTGATGATTATTATTATAAATAATTAGTTAGTTGAATAGTTTATAAAATGAATTAGTTTTTTTTAGTTTGTTAATTAATTAATTAGCAAGTTTATTATTTAAAAAATTTATTTTGTAATCATTAAATAATTCATAATTTTATTAGTTAATTAGTTAACTAGTTAATTATCACTTACCTATTTAATTATATACTTTTCAAGATGAGAATGTAAGCTAAAACATATGTGATAAAAGTTTTAATTACAAGTCATTTGTGATTAAACATTTTTAGTTGCAAATGATTTACAATTAAAACTTTGTCCCAGATGTTTTGGCTTTCATTCTCATCTTGAAAAATATATAAACAAGGTGTTTTGTCTCACATTTTCATATTTAAAAAGATGGGCATATGGGATGAGTCAATAAAAATGGTTTAACCCAAAATAAAATATAAATATTCATGTACTTACATTTAACTACCTACCTACTTTTTTACCTACCTACCTACCTAAATAGGTATTTGGCCTAGGTAGGTAAATAGGTCCTATTTAAATAGATGTTTAGCCTAGATGAGTAGGTAGGTATATAAGTAGGTAAGTACCTAGTTCAACCTACATACTTAAATATTGCTTTAAATTTAATTTGAAAAAATTCAATTAATATGCCATGTGGCAAATTTTTATTACACCACATGTCATAATCTAAACCATTGAGACATAAAAATTAAACGTCTTAGATTATTTCAAAATGATAATAAAATATTTTGAATTATTAAGAGTTGGGACACATGGCAACACGTAATTTGTTCCCATTGTTCACCAAAAAAGTTGCATCTTAGTTGCACGCAACAATATGCATATGATTAGTCAAAGGATGAAGGTGTATTTTGTTGACTTTTTCTTTCATCCAAAATTTGTTATCCTTTGCAATTAGTGTAAATGCAACTTGTCCATCATGACTATTAAGATTTTAGTTGTAAATGTCATTTGCAATTAAAAATTAATCACATTGACCAGTTACAAAATGGCTATTTTCTACTAGTGTGATTTCATAGTAGTGTATAAATCAAATAAAATTCATGTAGTTATAGATGCATTGTCAAGATTACCAAATAATATAGAACCCATAAGTGTGCTTGATTAAACCATAGATGCAAGTTTGTTTTATACAAGGCCTAAGTGGTTGAATGATGTAAAAGAACTTTAAATATAGGACAGATTGAAGGCACATTATCGATGGAATAGAAGTAGAGATTGGTTAACAAAGCAGACCCTTTTACATTAAGGAATGGTGAATTATACAAAATGGGCCAAGATAATAAACTACGACAATGTTTGATAATAACAGAAACACAAATGGTGATGAAAGAAGTACATGAAGGACCTTTAGGAGGGCATTTTGTAGTGGAAATAACGTAGAGGAAGATATTGGATGTTAGGTATTGGTGGCTAATTATGTACAAGGATGTGCATGGTTATTACGGATCTTGTGATGCATGTCAAAGAATAACAAGATTAACAACTCAAAGTCTTGCAAAGCTAGCCACAAGTCTTCTAGAGGAACCATTTATGAAATGGGGACTTGATTTTATGGGGCCAATTAAGCCAACAAGGAATAAATATATATTTTTTGCCATAGACTATGCTATTAAGTGGGTGAAAGCAAGAGCATTGAGAACTAATACAACAATAGTCACTGTAAAATTTATGTATGAGTGCATATTAACTAGGTTTAGATGTCCTTTGACTATAGTCACAAATCAAGGAGTTCATTTTATTGATTATCCCATCAAGTAATTAACAGATCATTTCTAATGAAACATGTGAATTCTACAACTTATTACCCTCAGGGGAATGGGCAAGCTGAGTTTATTAACAAGGTACTTGGGACACTATTAACCAAGTTTGTTAATGAAAATAGAACATATTAGGATGAGCATTTGTCTACAGTGTTATTTTCATATAGAACTACATACAAAGTAACAACAGGGTATACACCATATCAATTAGTGTATGGATTACACCCATTAATGCCCTCAGAGTACATCATTCCAATTGCTAGTGGAGATGAGAAAAATAGTACTCCAGTGAGAGTTTTAACTAGTAGAATTACAAAGCTCAAAAAGTTACAAGAAGCTAGAATGGAAGTTATAAAAACTATAGGAATTTAGAAGTGGAATAAAACATTATGGAATCAACAAAAGAATCTGAAAAAACAGTTTAGTTTTGGTGACTATGTTCTGTGGTTTCCAAAGGGCAATAAGTCACACCTAGGGAACTTTACTAAGATATGGTTTGGATCGTACAAAGTACAATATCTGTTACCAAATAACATTGTGTTATTGGTGACCATTGAGAAGTTTGAAACTAACCTTGTGTTGGTCAATGTGAATAAGTTCAAACCTTATAAATACATGGAACTAAAAGTTCAGGAAAATGGACAATAGATGTTAGTATATTGGGAAAAGAATGCAAGTGGAGTTTATAAGGCAAATTTTGACACAGAAGAGAATGATGAAAGATGTCAAGTACAAAAACCACAAATGCAGAATGATGAAGATAAAAAACAAATCACAAATTCAACAATGAACATAGTCTTTATTTTCGATCTACAAAAGAACAATAATTTTATTAATGTGGGTTTTGAGATGTAGAAATCTACAGATGATATGTCAGGCATATCGACTAAATCAGCAGTAGTATTCTTTCAGTCATTAGGAGTATTTGCACAATCATCAAAATTGTGGGCATAGTCGACAACAAAATCGGTATAGTTGCCAAATGTGTTTTCATAATTTGCAGATAAATGGGCACAGTTAATAGAAGGTGTACAAGGCAAACAAAGTGGAGTCAATATAGATAATGTAGGGTGATTACGAATGTGGAGTAATTGGAAGATGAAATTTGTGATGTTCATTCATAATGATGACACTAAGTGTTTCCACATGGTAGTACAAAGGACAAATAAACTTGTAGTGATGGGCCATATTAATTTCAAGGTTCATGCGTCAATTAAAAGATGTCAAGCAGATGAAAAGATGAATGTGACGGGCGGGATGTTCAAGGATGAGAAAAATGGGTTAACCATTGAAGCAATTTACATTTGTTGTTGCAAGTTATGCGCATTTTTGAAGTTTTAGAATTCGCAACAATATGAGTGGAGAGAGTGCAATTGAAAAATTATAGCAAATAGTAAGGGAAAAGGAAGCTCAAAGGAGTGAGCACAAATGAAAGCAGGAGGAGGAATCATAATTGTTAATAAGAACAAAAGTAAAAGAGGAGTTGAAAAGAACAAAGAGAGAAGAAGTGCTGAATATTCAGGTATTGGCTGTAAGGTCTTTGCCGCATTCATCATCATCTTTAAAATGTGCAAAAGGGAAGGCATATATTGTGAAGATACAGTTTACGCAAATAATAATTCAAGACATAGATACAACTAGAACATCTACAATTGAGTTTTTGCGTAGAAGTAGAGGATGTTGGCGTGCAAAAGTGCAAACAAGACCACAAGCTACATTAATAGATCCAGTGTGCATTGAAGAATCAAAGGAAGATGAAGCTAAGGAGCATCATTTTGTGGAGGCATAGACAGTGCAGAAGGACGTAAGGGAGGAGAACATTGTTATGTAGGAAGAACATTTCTTCATAGAAGTGCAATTGAATGTACAACAAGCCACAGAGGTGTAAACAATGGCAGAAACATAGTGAGGTTGATGGAAATGGAGTAGTGTGAAATGGAAGTGATAGTGAAGAAAAGACATATAATCCTAGTGACACACCCCCAAGCTCCTTGATAGATTTAACTACGACTCCAAGGTGAAAACAACAGAAGGATAAGGAGTTAGGGTACGCTCCTTGCCTCGTAGCATTTTGGGGACAAAAGGGCGTGTTAGAGCTCTGAGATGGGGACTAGGACGAATGACAAGCAGGTCAATTATTCACATGAACTTGCACAAACCAAACAACAAGTTGGTTAGTGCATAGTTGGAACACCTTTGGTGCACAAATAAGCCACGAATAAACACGGACCCATAAGATTCACCATGGCCCGGACTTGGGAGAAGCCACCACCTTCCCCCTTATAATATTCTCTATGTTTGGCTATGAAGTTTGCACCCAAATGTCATTTTGTTTCGAGACTCCCAAGTTGGGAGTCCCAAAATTCTCGAAATTGGGACTCTTGCAACTTTAGAAGCCCATAATTTTTTATGCAAACCTTCGATTGAGGTGAGGTCTCAAGCAAAGTTGTAGCTCTTGTGAAGAGAATTTCCAACGTTATGTGGCATGCCACCTACACACAAGTAAATCAGGGTGATTCTTGACTTTAGTGGTCGAGAGTCAAATTGGCAATTTGACTCCTAGCCCTTCATTTGGCCATAATTTATGTTTTAAGTACCCAAATGGGTCATAAGAGATCATTTTAGACATCTACTTTCCAAGAGTTAATCAATGATATAACGAACTTTTTAATCCAATGAGTTTTGATCCTGAAATTACCCTTTGAAGATTTGGGAGTCCATTGAGACTCCAACTCCCAAAATGGGAGCTCACTTGGGAGTGTGAAGGTTCATTCCCTCACACTCTCCTACAATCCCAGGAGCATGAAATGTGACTTTTAGGCTTCACTCTTGGCCTACACCTTTGCAAACCTTTGTTTTGGTCGTGAACCCAAAGCTAGAGTTGTGATACCTAAATAGGGCTACAATTTTGGAAAAAGGTATTAAAATTCCAAATCCTGAGCATTTCATGTGAACACAAACAAAACAAAACAATGATAAACATATAGATTGGATGGAGAACTGGAAAGATATTATTAAAAAAGAAGATTGGGCTTCTAAAGCAGGGTTTGTGTTTTTGTTTCTGATGGGGTGGGAAGCATTGATGTTCAATGTAATGTTGGAATATTTCAACACATTCTTGATCAAAGGCGCATATATTTACTTTGAGCATAAGGATATGGTGTATATAATGAACAAACAATTAATTATAAATGTTTTTAAAATGTGTGCGGGAGGGTATGTAGAACAACTAAAAAGATAGGTCAGTAAGTCACTAGTAATTTAAGCATTACAGAGTTGTAGATTTGCACTTGCAAATTCTTCTATAGATCAATGGAATGCAAAAAGTCTAGGTCTACCATACTTTGTCAGATATCTTGCCATTATAACTATCATTTATTAGAGGGAGAAGGTATAATATTTTAACAAAAAAAATGTTATTACATTGGTGAGAGCAAAGTAGGGGCAATAGGTAGATTAGGCACAGATTATATCCAATGGTATGTGTAGTGAGCTAGATAGACGGTATAAGTATGTTAAGGAAAATGAAGGGGATAAGAAAGATATTTGTCAATTTTCTTTGGTATTCGCAAAAGTCTTTCAATATTTGTTTATGCATTAAAAGGATAATTCACAAAAATCATCAACCAAGGTTGTCGGAACCCTAACCTTGGGTTCATGACCAAGGCAAAGGGGTTTGCAAGGGTGCGGGCCAAGATTAAGCCTGGGAGTTGCATTCTCATGCCCCTAGGAGTGCAAAAAAGTGTGAGGGAAAAAACCCTCACACTCCCAAGTGAACTCCCATGTTGGGAGTTAGAGTCCTGATGGACTCCTGAATGTTTAGAGAGTGATTGCAAGAATCAAAACCCAATGGCTTGAAAAATTCTTCATACCATTGAAAAGCTATTGAAATGTAGATGTCTAAAATGGGCTCGCATCACCCATTTGGACATTTAAAACACAAATTATGGCCAAAAGAAGGGCCGGTAGTCAAATTGGCAATTTGATTTTCGACCACTAAAAGTCAGGAATCACCCCGATTTCCTTGTGTGCAGGTGGCATGCGACATACTGTTTGAAAGCTTTCAACAAGGGCTATAACTTTGTTTTAGACGTCATTTCAATCGGAGGTCTACACATAAAGTTATGGGGCCCCAAAGTTGTGGGAGCCTTAACTTTGGCAATTTTGGGACTTCCACTTGGGAGTCTTGGGACAAAAAGCCATTTGGATGTGGGCCTCATGGAAAGGCACAAAGTATACTATAAGGGGGAAGATGGTGGCTTCCCCCAAGTTCGGGCCGTGGTGAGTCTTGTGAGTTCGAGTTTGCCCGTGGCTCGTCCTAGCACCAAAAGTGCTCCAATTATGCACTAACCACCTTGTGTTGGTTTTGTGTAAGTCCATGTGAATAGTTAATGCTTGTCACTCATCCTAATCCCATCCCAGAGTTCCAGCATGCCCTTCTACCCCCTCAAAGTGTTGCGAGCTAAAGAGTGTGCCTTGATTTCTTGCTTTTCCACTGTTTTAAGTTTGGATTCACATTTGAGTCCATTAAGGAGCTTGGGGGTGTGTCAAAGTTTAAAAGAACTAAGGAGGAAACGTATATAACACTAGAGAATAGAAAGAAAATTGCAACAAACTCTCCAAGAAATGTTCTCAAGAAGAAGAACAAAGTTGAGGAAAGAGGAGCCTCAAGCTTAGGACTGAAGAGGGAATAAGAGAGCACAAATTTGAGGGCACAGGTGATGAGGGGGCAGAATGGAACCATTTACAATGCTAACAATGGTAAGGGCAATGCCAACAATGGTATAGGTAGTAAAACAAACTATAACAGTACCACAAATGACACTTCCATAGGAGAGACAACCAAGGGAGTAAAGGTAAAAGATACCATAAATGACATCGCCACAGGAAAAATAACTCAAGGAACAAAGCCAAGGAGTTAAGAGGAAACATGACATAAAGTTTCTAGAAGGTGAAGAACATCTGCACTTTGAAGGGGACGTATGTGAAGATTAGATTGAGACCACTACAAGTCTAAAACATTTTCAACATTTACAACAACATTTGCAACAACATTTGCAACAACATTTGCAACAATAACAACAACAGACACGAAAAGGTCTACATGTTACCGAATTGCAAACAAAAAGAGTGGCAACACAACCTACTTTTGAAGTTTAAACGAATAGAACTATGGGTACCACCTAGTAAGCCAAAATCTACAGAAGGATTTCCATTTGAATTTGAATTAGGGAAAAAAATGGTATAGGAGCTAGGATTTGGAGATCCTACAACATAGACAAGTACACCAAAGTTGATGGAGGAGGTAGTTGTAGAAATAATGAACGTAGATAAAGTAATTGAGTTATTTTAGACCATCGCAATCATGAGTCTGAATATGGGGAATTTGACTTTGGAGGTAAACACTCTAAAGAATAGATTGGTTACGAGGGAGAAGGAAAAGATAGTGTCATAAGAGGAATTGGATAAGGAAAGAGAATTCTAGAAGGGGTATAAAGCATAATGTGGAAATCCAGAGGAAGAACAAAGCAAAGGCTGAGCAAAAAAATGAAGTACTCATTAAGAAACTACAAAATCAGAATGAGGACCTCAAGGGTAACACAACATGACTAAAGTTGCAAGATGAAAAACTTTAGATTTTTAAGCAGAAGGCTAAAATCTTGGAAACCATATAGAGGAAGTGCATAGAAACATTATTTCTTCATAAGAAATAATAGGAGGCTTTGGATAGGCAAGTGAAAGCACTAACTAAAGAAAAAAAGGAGAAGGAGAATGTACGGATAGATTTGGAATTGATAAATCTAAAGAATGTATCTTTGTTGTAATATGAGGAACTTAGAAGAAAGATAGTAGAAGCTGAAAAAAAACAGTTAATGAAGGACAAGAAGGAGTATCAAAGAACTTTATAACACCTGCAAGCATAGTTGGAGAGGGCACATGAATAAAGAAAGAGTTTGGATCTAGCTAGTATCAAGAAAACACTAAAGGATTATGAACTAATGTTACATTACTATACATTAATGAGGACAAAGAACAAGAAGCAAAATTTGAAAAATGGTGGGAGGTTGTAGAGGAATATTTTACAAAGGAGTTGGAGAAGAATTTGGCTTAGCATAGTGCTAATGAAAAAATTCAAGTTGGAAGCTTATAAAAAAACAATTCTAGATTTCATTTGCGATAATCTAACAAGAATAGAGGTATCAAATTAGGATGAAGAGACAAAAGTAGGGCCCAATGGGATAGCTCAGGAGGAGGAAGTACAAATTGAGGAATAATAGGACCTTCGAAGTGGAACATTTCAGGACAAGGAGGTACAACCAAAGATACCACAAGACCTTAGAGAAGGGGGTTAAGAAGAAAAAGAATTAAAGGGAATTTAGGAATAAGAAAAGATGGAGGCTTTTCTAGCACCAAAAGAAAAGATATCCAAGATATTTAAACATTGAACCACAAACTGAATTAGTGGGGCTGAGATCAGAACTGTAGAACAAAACATAGATATAAAACCATTAGTTTTTGTGTAGATTAAGATTCAGTATTGTGGCAGGGGAAATAAATGTTTATAAAGATATAAAATATTATCATTTCATTTTTGTTATTTTAGAAAGATTTTGCAAACATAATCAAAAGTACAAAAAGGGTAATGTTAAGGGGGTAAGTTGAATATATGATTCGAGATGAACAAGGCCGTTAGGATAAAGACTAATCAAGGAACTTTTGCTAATTTGAATCTTAAATTCTTGTTGTTTTGGATCATAATGATGTGACTTGGGATGGTTCAAAAGAGGCAAAGTTTTGGAAAACAAAAGGAGGAGAAGAAGATGAGTTGGAGTTTTTTTAAAGAAAAGAATAAGAAGAGCTAGAAGTACTTGTGGTAGAAAACCACAAACTCTGTTTTGATATATCATAGATTTTAAGTGTTGTTTTGGGATTTTCTTCAATAAAACATGGGATTACATGTAATTTGGATTCATGTTTTCAATAATACAAAGAAGCAAAGATTTTTATAATGAATTCTATGTTCATCTTTTGTGTGAATTTCCTATAGTGTCAGGTTATGATGAAATTAATTGTAATTTTGTTTTTGGAGTTTTTTATAATGTATTCTAAAATGTAGATTATGGTTACATGCAATAACCATGAATCTGATGTTAGAATGAATGGTATTATTAAGTTTGTTGAGACTTAAAATATAATTAGTGAACATAAGCATGTGAAATACAAATACGTTATGACAGTAATGTGAAATGTTATGTAGGAATTTAAATTTCACCTCTACCAATAACCTTACTAACCTTTTTGTCCTCAGCGTTAGCATTTTTACCCACCATTTGGTGCACAATATTGCACCACTATGTCATCTCAATAGTAAACAACTATGTTGGACATACCTTCAATATGTGGATGCCACGAATGTTGCATTCACCCATAATACAACCCCTCTTATGGAACTCTACAAAATTGAACTCAATAATGAGGTAAATGTATCATATGTTTGAATGTGGGCAACACAATTGATTTCACCAACACACCCATTATTCACCTCCGGTCTACATACACCCTCACAAGAACATGCATACTGGTTGTGGACATCCTTCTCCATTGCCCTCATAGCATTGAAGCCAAGCCTTAAATCATTGAATTTTGTGTGATACATATGATAGCAGGTGTTCCACTCCTTTAGCCGCTTGACAAACCATGGTTTCAAGTAATGAAACTTCATAAACATCATTGGAATGCTTGGATTCCTCAATTTGAATGTTGTAAGAAACACCAACTACCCAAGACAACCACACAATCCTAGTCAACTTAATGCAACCCAACAACCATGAAAGTGAGATTATAAACATGGCCAAATTGACTATCTTATTTTATAAAAAATTAATCATGACAAGTCAGGATCAAATAATCATTTTTTAAAAGGTCTTTAGAGTTTAGAAAGCACTGAAATCAATTACCATCTAGACCTTTTCAAAACACTTTCTACTTCTTATGATGTTTTAAAAGCTCTTAAACTAAACATCAAACTCACCAAGCATTCAAACAAGGAATCAAATACATAAGGACTGGTTTTTCAAAGTGTCCTTACTTTAGAAAGTACTTAGATCCACCCCTTGGACCTTTTCAAAGCACTCTCTACCAAATTGTTACTATAATAAATGATTAATGTTATTTTATACATAATTTAATGCATTTTTTAGGAATTGTTTTGGACCTATAATGACTAGGGAATGGGCAAGACAAAAAAATAAAAATCATGATGGGCTTTTGAAAAATCTGTGACAAGTTTTTTCTAAATGTACAAGATCAAGCAAACATTGAAAAATAGCTTGTTCGTTACAAGAATATGGTTCAACAAATTAAGAATTTGTACAAGAATTTAAATGTTTTTGCACATATTGATATTGTCTTTCAAATTTTCAACTAAAGAAAAGTCATGTTTGTCTTTGCAAATTTAGGTGGGTTTCCCACATCACATGTCCTTTACATTTCATCAAAGTTCAATTTTGCAAATTACAATTTGAAGTAGAGTAAATTAGCTACCACATATGCAAAAGAATCATGGTTATTATCAAGGTAGGTTAGTTGGGAAATAATCTCAAGGTGAGTGGAACTAAATGAGAGGTATTCCCCTCCATTACCATCTCGCATGCACATGTAAAATTTTCCAAAAGTACCCAATGGTGTATCCAATTAGGTTATGCTAATAAACATAAAATAGAAAATGAAAATCTATGATGATAAAATTGAAATCAAGTCC
>Ga0116231_10008947_pt1 | contig 17263 bp, 22 predicted proteins | sample S1TSphgellanicum_2_FD_89695 | JGI IMG/M metagenome (GOLD analysis project Ga0116231, IMG submission 89695) | Host-associated microbial communities from peat moss isolated from Minnesota, USA - S1T2_Fd - Sphagnum magellanicum MG | ecosystem: Host-associated > Plants > Peat moss > Unclassified...
AGATGCTTCGCTTTCTACAAGCGTTCCATCAATATCCCATCCAATAGAATCGTGTTTCATTAGCTCTAAGAAACTCATGAATTCTCCTACCACACAAAAAAGGAGAATACCACAAAAATAACAATAAGACAAGAAAAAACAACATAAGCCAATATACGAGATGTTTTAGCAGGAAAATGTTTCGATGAAACGCTAAAAAATAATGCCGAAATAAAAATAAGAATAAAATCAATAATAAAAGAAAACAATTCAATATCTCCTTAGAATATAAATAATTTTATAACAATACTTGAAATGTGTCAACAAATGATTAAAGATTCTTCTGATTTCAAAAAAATTATTTCAAATGGTTCTGTATTGGTTTCTGTCAATATTTTGTATTTCTTGCCAGATCAAGAAAGTCTTTTGAATGAGTTTTTTTGGCAAACATTGGATATTTGTCCGCAATATCCAAGAGTTCATAGATTTTTAAATTTTTGGAAAAAAGAAATAGACGCGAAAATCAAAGAAGTGGTTATTTCAGATACGCCACATCTTGTTCAACCAAAATGGAGAAATGGCATCGTTATTAATTTTAACTGATGTAAGAGATAAATGCCTAAAAATAATATTACAACGGATATCGTAAAACGTCCGTATCAAGGACCGGCAGATTATAGTGAAAGACAACTTTTAGAACTTATAAGTTGTTTTGATAATCCACTGTACTTCATGGAGAATTTTATGAAAGTACAGCATCCTATCAAAGGTTCCATGCCATTTGAGCCATATGACTTTCAAAAAAAATTAATTTATGCATTTCATAAAAATCGATTTGTAGTGGGTTGCACAGCCAGACAGCTTGGAAAGTGTTCTACATTTGATACATTAATTACTGTGGATGGAAAAGAAAAATCTATAGGTTCTTTAATAAAAAATAAATCAATCAAATTCAAAGTAGTAAATTTACTAGAGAAATTTCTTATTTTTATTGGAAAAAAATTGTAGAACAAACTAATGCGTATATTATTAAAACTTTTATTTATTATAACAAAATTTTTACTTTGGCTTATCGATTCAGATCATAGAAAAAAATATATTATTTCTAATGATGAATTGAGAAAATTCACGCACATTGAAGACACAATATTCAAAAGTGATTTTGGAATAGCAAAAAAAATTTTTAGAACAGTTCCATATGAAGTCTGGGAATTAAAAACACAATATAGAACAATTACTGCCGCCGATAAACATCTTTTAATTAAAAAAGATTATTCAACTGTTTGGCTTCAAGATTTAACTATTGGAGAAGAAATACAAACAAATTTTGGCTTAGAAAAAGTAACAAATGTTCGATCACTTGGATTTAAGTGTCATATGTATTGCATAGAAGTCAATACAGAAAACCAAGAAGATAAAATGAATCATTTATATTATACAAATGGTTTTTTGTCTCATAATACAACATGTGCTGCCGGATTTCTTTTATGGAAGGCAATGTTTACACCAGATTCAACAATTCTTGTTGCTGCAAATATACATGTTCAAGCAATAGAAATTATGGATAGAATTAAATTCACTTATGAGAATTTGCCAAATCATATTAGAGCCGGTGTATTAGAATATAATAAACAAACAGTAGTTTTTGATAATGGTTCTCGCATAGTTAGTAGAGCAACGTCACCGAATACGGGTCGTGGTCTTGCGGTAAGTTTGCTTTATTTGGACGAATTTGCATTCGTTATGCCAAATAAAGCAAAGGATTTTTGGACTTCTATTCAACCTGTGCTTTCAACAGGTGGTTCTTGTATTATTACATCAACACCAAACTCTGATGAAGATCAATTTGCTCAAATTTGGAAGGGAGCAAAAGATAATACCGATGAATATGGAAATCCAACAGAAACCGGATTAGGAAAAAATGGTTTTTTTGCCATTGAAGTGCCATGGTGGGAACATCCTGATCGAGATGAAAAATGGGCGGAAACATATAGACAACAACTTGGAGAAAATAAATTTCGTCAAGAGATGTGCTGTGAGTTTTTAACTTCGGATGAAACGCTTATTAATCCATTAACATTAACAAGATTAAAATCTATTGCACCGATATATTATACTGGAACAATGCGATGGTTTAAAGATCCCGTACCCAATAAAGCATTCCTAGTTGGATTGGATCCCAGTTACGGAACCGGTGGTGATAATGCAGCCATTCAAATTTTTCAAATGCCGGAAATGGAACAAATTGCAGAATGGCAACATAATGAAACCGCACCAAGAAATCAAGTTCGTGTGATGATGCAAGGACTTATTTTTCTTGATGGCGTTCTTAGAGATAATCCGGAACAACAGGGAGAACCGGAAATTTATTGGACAGTTGAAAATAATTCAATAGGTGAAGCGATTCTCCAAATTATCGAAGATACTGGAGAAGATCGTTTTCCTGGATTTTTTATATCGGAAAAAAAGAAGAAAGGACAAATTAGAAGATTTAGAAAAGGCATGTACACGACAACAAGATCAAAAGCATCTGCATGTGCAAGATTGAAAAGTCTCATTGAATCTGATCGTCTTAAAATTAACAGTAAAAAATTAATCACAGAACTAAAAAGTTTTGTTTCAAAAGAAAATAGTTTTTCCGCAAAATCCGGTGAACATGACGATTTGGTATCTGCGCTTTTGTTGATTGTGAGAATGTTGGAAGTTACTCTTAATTGGACACAGAATATCGGAGAATTGCGTGAATATATTGAGGAAGATGAATTATCTGATGCAGAACCGATGCCTTTTATATTTTAAAAATCGCCATGGTGAGACAAAAATTGGTTGACCGAACTTAGATAATTGTGTTCATTAAATGTGCAAACGGCTTAAAAGAGAAGGAACTTTTCCAAATGGCTGAAAATGCACAATTACCAAAACATATGATCACCATGGTTGACGTGTTAAGTCGCGAAGATATTTCTGAAGGAGAAGCTATCCATATCCTTCGAGATATTAGACGAAAACTAAAAGATGAAAATGTAAATTTTCTTGATTTCGTTCAGCCAAATTCTGCGAAACTTCAAAAATCAGAAAACCAAAACATTGAAATAATACCCTTTATAAATGCTGTAGAAAGTTCAGAACGCTCTATTTTTTCTTGGGTTGAATTCCTAACCGAAGGAACAAAGCGTTTTGGAAAAGGCAAAGGATTGCAACAAGTTTTTCTGGAATCTAACCCTCAATATAATTGGGGGCATATTGCCAAATGGCGAAAACAAAACGAGGTTCCTGCTGCTGCTATGGTGGCATTGGAAAATCTTAAAATTCAAATAGAGAATAATCGCGGTAAGGATTGGTCTCAAGAAGAAAAAGATTATCTCGTGAGTATTATTCGAGAGAATCCTAAAATAAAAAACAAGGAAATTGCTAAAATTTTAAGTGAAAAATTCGGACGAACAATCACAGAAGGTGCCGCTAAAGGAGCAAAGCATCGTGAGATAAAATAAAATCGTGATATGCAAAACCCCCACTCAAAAAAATTGAGTGGGGGTTTTTGGTTATCTTTTTCACAAAAAAGTTTTGTGATTAGTATTATTCGGGTAATTGCTTTTCATTTTCTTGCTTAGCTTTCCATGCTTCATATCTGGCTTTTTTTCGATCTATTATTTTTTGCAATATTGGAGCAAAAGGCACCAAAACTACATTATCACCTATTGGAGGATTATCTGGATCAATATATTTAACGTTCGGCATATCGTACTGATATGATGATGTCAAGTTTGAATAGTTTCCTAATGCTCTGATGTCATTTCACAGATTCAATCAAATATTGATTAAGGTATTCAGATGCAATTTCTGGTGAATTGATAACCCAATCCGGTGTTCCAGGACGATATAAATTATTTTTTCTGGCATAATTCGCCGCCGCGCGCCTTGAAAGATATTTTCCTTTGTCTGTTACATAACCTCGATTATTTCCATCTAACCATGCTTTTTTAGATATATCTTTTGGCATGTTGGACAAAATATCAAGATGTGTTTTTCCACCAATATAAATTTTCCCATTAAAATAAATTGCCGAACGTAATGGAGGAGGAATATGGTTTTCATCTAATTTATCAATACAATCTTTGTGTACCATATGATAAACGTGCAATTTTTTATTATGAGCAATAGCCCAATTTACTCTTCCGCGTCCGTCGCCAATTTGCGTTAGACACCCATCTTCATCTGGTGCGGTAATTACAATAATTGGAGGAATATTTAAATCAGGACCACCCGAAAATGAACCGGAACGAAAATCTTCTAAATCTTCTGGTGTTTCCACTTCAACCCATGACGATATGTCATCATAATTTTTAATTTCATCAGGAGATAAAAATCCAATATATTTTATTTTGAAATCAGATGGTTTCCAGTTTTCACCATACGTTTGAGCATGCTCAATGGCATCTTTTATATTTTCTGGTTTGGGTTTTGGTATTTTTGTTTCGTCTAATTTATCAATACGCGGTTTAAATAATTTTGTATCACCTTTTGTCGTTTTTAATACCGGTTGATTGTGATCATCTTTTTTGAATCCAGTAACTGTTGCTTTACGATTTTTGAATTTGCCAATAAAAATTGTGTCGCCTTTTTCAATATCAGGCAAAGAAAGTTTATCATTTTCAAAAAGTTCAGAAATTTTCATCCATTATTTATCTTCAAACGATAAATATGATATTGAATAAATGAGTAAAAATAACGTGACAAATCTATCACCAGCCTCTTTGGAAGTATTTAAAATATTACAATCTTTTGATTATACTGTTATGTTATATGGCGAAGATGGAAATCGTGTCGATGAACCATCGGATGCTCGTAGAATGTTCGCCAGACCCGAAAATATCATGGTTTCTATAATCGATGATGGAGATAATTCAAATATTCATCTTTATATTGGTAATAGAACAAATATTGCAGATATATTAGGATTAATATCTTCTCTTAAAAATACTGCTGTGAAATTTAATTTACTTTTTCAAGTTCAAAAATATAATAAAGAAATAAAACCAAAAGATTTTGCTAATGTCAATGAAAATCGTATTGTTTATGAACAAGCATATAGTATTGTTGATGCGATTATTCGTAATATAAAGATAAATAATTTATTATAAAATTAGAGAGTTTTTAATGGATATTTTAGAAGGAATGTATGGCACTTCGCGGTCATCATATTTATCATTACCTGGAGATAAAGGAACAGGAAAAGGCGCGCGTATGATTGTGCGTCATTCACAAAAAGTGGATGAAAATAAAATCGGTTCACGGAGTCGATTTATAGAAAGCATTCTTATTGAAAATTCTGATGGAGAAAGAATATTATTTCCCACAACTAATTTAGTTCCGGCTCGCGCAATGACTCAACATATTAATATGGGTGGTTCATTTAATGATAGTGTTGCACAACAAATTCTAGGAATGGCGAAAGATTTTGCAAATCTTGGAACTTGCTCTAATTTTATTGTTACCAATTTTTCTGTTCTTCCTGAAGGTGCTGGTTCTTTGCGTGAACAATGCAGAACAAAAATGCGAGAAATGAAAAAAACATTTGAAAGAATGTATCGTTCGGATAATGGATATGCCGTTGAAGCAAAGAAAATGGAAGATGCTTCTCATACACTTAATGAAAATAAAAATACAGAAAAATTAGATGAATATCGCAATCTTTTGACTGTTGAAGGAAGTAATATTCTTTCTGATTCAATCATTGAAAGCGTTTGTAAATATTGCTCAAACTCAATGACTGAAGAGGAAAAACACATGAATGAAGCAAAAACAGAAATTCCTACTGTAAGCGTTTTGGGTCGCAAAGTATCTGAAACAGCATGGAATAATCTTAAAGCAAATAAATTAGAACTTCTTGGAAAACCAAATGTTTCAGATTCTTCTGGTGATGGTTGGTTGACAACAAAAGTTACCAATAAAACAGATGAGCTTTTATTAAAATTAGGAGCAATCGTACCATTGGTTAAAGATGATAGCATGATGAATCTTTTGAGTTTTATTGTTGACCGACTTCCCGAAGAACGCGATCCTGTTGTTGCGAAAAAAATGCGTATTGTGGCTTTGTGTGCAACAAAAGCGGCTGGTATGTCAATGAACGAAGGATTATCTGGAAAAAACAAAACAATTCGTGAATTTGATAATTGGTTATCAAATTTTTCAACACGCGGTTCTTTGATGGAAGATTATTTTAATCCAAATCCGTATGAAGCTGATGATACCGAACATGAAACAGCACTGGATCAAGCAAGTACAGAATTTAAGGTTTCTCATTTTCTTGAATCAGAATTTGGTAAAGATTTATTAAATTATCATGAAAAAGAAGATAAAGAAGATCCAATTACCAAAACAGAAATAAAAAGTTCTTTGGAAGCCTATTTAACAAGTTGGATTGAAACACATACCGATCAATATATTGAAAATACATCAAGCGTTGCTGATGAAAAAATAGGAGAAGTTATCGCTCATCTTGCTCGTGATGGTTATATCGTTTCTGGTAATGAAAATTTTGAATCAGATACAGATATGTCAGATGAAATGACGGAAAACGATAATATGGGTGAAGAACTTACTCGTGAAGATATATTGTTACCAAATAAAAATCAGGGAAAAGATTTGGCGCAAGAAGTAACACCGCGTACTGTAAAAGATCCAATGACCGGTAAAGAAGAACAACCAGATTCTTCTTATATTAATCGCCTACGAACACTATCTGGAATAACAGCACCAAATCGAATGTATTAACAAAAAACCCGCCAATTTGGCGGGTTTTTACTTTTAGAAAAATTTTAGATTCACCAATATGCGAAGCAGATGCTTCGCGCCAGTTATAAGTATGTCCTTCAACAGTTAAAACTTTTCTTGAATATATTTTTTTGGCATGTTCTGTTCCTCCTCCAAATGGAGAAACAACAATGGTTGCAACATTTGCAGGAAGATGAGCAACTTGCGCAGCAGTATTCGCCAAACGCACTTTCGTATAAGTTGTTTTATGTGTGGCACCAATAGCAGCCGGTGATACAAGATATTTTGTCAAACCAATTTGTTTTACAATAACGCCTGTCGTATTGGATACACCGTCAGTACTATAAATTATTTGTATACCATTTGCACCAAAAGCTGGATCAGATGTAGCCATTTCAAATTTCCTGTATTAAACGTTCACTTTATCATAATATCCATTGGCATTTGGCGTAAGAACCCAATCGCCATTTACATTACATTCGCCAATATGTGCCGCCGTTGTTTGACGCCAAAAATATGTATGACCTTCAACGGTTAATAATTTACGACCAAAAATCTTACGAGCATGTTCCGTGCCGCCTCCAAAAACAGTAACAGTAATAGTTCCAACATTAGCCGGAAGAGTTGAAACTTCTGCTGCTGTTTTTGCTAAACGAACTTTTACATATGTGCCTTTATACGCGTGTCCAATTGAACCAGGAGCTACAAGATATTTTGTTGGTCCGATTTGTTTTACAATGTGACCATTTACCGTGGTGCTGCCGTCAGTACTATAAGTAATTTTTATTCCGGTTACACCGAAATCTACTGGATTAACTGCATGCATTTTTACTAAACCTAAAATAGTTGTTCATTTTATTTATTTCAAAAAAATAAAATCTTAAGAATATAGTTATTTCATGTTTTTAATATTTACATATCAGATATGCAATAAACACAGTTAACAATTGTTGACAATTTCGACTGAAATAATGAATAATATGGTTATTCAGAAGTAGCCGATTTAATTCAAAAAATTAATTCAATGCTAAATAAGAATGTCCATTGCTCATCGTTTTAGATGAAGATGGTCTGATAAAAGACTAATTAACAATTATTATAGGCAAATTTTAAAATGGCAAATTTAACAGCAGCGGAAAAGCTGCGCGCGGCTCTTCAACTTCAAGATGAAAAGAAGACACCGGCTCCCAGACAGAATACAGGTGATAATGCCTCTTATCAGTTCTGGAATATTCCTGAAAATGCAAGTGCAACTGTTCGTTTTCTTCCTGACAAAGATACAGATAATCCTTTTTTCTGGTCTGAACGTCAAGTAATAAATCTCCCTTTTGCTGGTCAAGTGGGTGGTGATTATCCAACGGATCAAGAAGTCAAAGTAACAGTGCCTTGTGTTGATATGTTTGAAGCAAACACTTGTCCGATCATTGCAGAAACTCGCCCGTGGTGGAAGCAAGGACCAGATAAAGAAGCTTTAGCTCGTCTTTACTACAAGAAAAAGTCTTATATTTTCCAGGGGTTTGTGGTTTCTTCTCCTTTTGAAGAAACTTCTGTTCCAGAAAATCCAATACGTAGATTTATGATTAATACTTCAATTTACGAAATCATCAAACAATCTTTGATGAATCCGGAAATGGAAGAACTACCCACTGATTTTATTGGTGGTCGTGACTTCAAAATTGCGAAAACAAAAAAAGGCGAATATGCGAATTATGGAACTTCTACTTGGAGTTTTCGTACTCGTCCATTGAATGAAATCGAGAATATAGCAATTCAAAATTTTGGTTTGTTTAATCTCGCGGATTTTCGTGGTCCTCGCCCGGATGCCGATGGAATCGCCATGATCAAACAAATGTTCCATGATTCTGTTGCAGGAAAACCATTTGATTTTGATGCGTATGGTAAGTTTTATCGAGGCTACAGTAACCGCAAAGATAGTGTTGATGGTGATAGCCCGCCAAGTGTTTCACCGGCTCGTACGGCTTCTGTAAGCCGCGACAACCCATCTCGTGTGGCAACCCCTGTTGCATCCGAAACTTACGTGGAAGATGAAACAAAATCAAAACCACAGGTTTCGGATATTCTTGATAGAATTCGCAAACGGTCTACCGAAAAAGCATAAGCTTTTTTTTGAATAAGATACTGTGGGTTATATTAGAGCCCACAGTATCAGTTTTTAATCATAAATTTTGAGAAACAAAACATGGCAAAACCATTTGACTTGGGTAAAATAGCCAAACTTCACAATAAAAAATATGGAGTGAAGCAAGGTTTCAATGATCCTATTACATGGATTGATACGGGCAACAAAGCTCTTAACAGAATGATTTCCGGAGATTTTAATAACGGTATTCCACTTGGAGCAGTAACGGTATTTGCAGGAGAATCAGGTAGCGCCAAATCCTATCTTGTATCTGGTAACATTGTTCGAAATGCTCTTGCACAAGGCATCAATGTTGTTGTTATTGATACGGAAGATGCCCTAAAAGCAAAATGGGTATCTCGATTGGGCGTGGATCCAAACCATCCATTACTGGTTAAATATGTAAAAAACACAGTCAACGAAATTGTTGAGACAATCAATGATTTTACTGATGGATATCGAAAGGATTATGTTGATGTTCCTCGTGAAGAACAACCAAAAATTCTTTTTGTAATTGATAGTCTCGGATTTCTTGAAACAGATACATCGGTCGAGCAATTTGAAAAGGGTGAACTTAAAGGTGATAAAGGTATCAAAGCAAAAGCTTTGAAAATGCTTGTGAGTAATTGTATTCGATTATTTGCTGGATTTGAAATTGGTTTGGTTGCTACCAACCACACTTATAAATCACAAGATATGTACAATCCGGATGACGTGATCTCGGGTGGTTGTTTGATTGCGGGAACAAAAATTTGGATGGCAGATGGTTCATACAAAAATGTAGAAGATATTGCGGTGGATGATCTTGTTAAAACAATGTATGGAAATCAGAAAGTATTGAATACATTTAAATATCAAAAACCAACTTACACATTTGAATTATCTGATGGAAAAATTATTGAATCTAGTCCACAACACAAATTTCTTGTTCTTTCTGATGAAGGACAAATTTGGAAATGTGCAAAAGATATCTTAGAAAATGATAAAATTATTGCTATTCCATATTCAAATGATCCTGTAAGATTAAAAACTAAAATACTAATTAAAAAATCATTTAGTCAAATTGAAAAACCAGTATTTGATTTTGAAGTAGAAAATGATCATCATTATATCATTGAAGATGGAATTGTAAGCCATAACAGTGGTTTTGTTTTTGCTTCATCGATTATTGTTTCAATGAATAAAAAGAAACTTAAAGCAGAAGAAACAAAAGAAGTTGCAAAAGATGTTAAGAAAAAACCCAAAGATATTGTTGGTATAACAGCGGTCATTAAATGCGTGAAGACGCGGTTTTCAAAGCCATTTGAGGAAGTAGCTATTAATATTCCATATTCAACTGGCATGGATCCGTATTCTGGTTTGTTTGACATGTTTAAAAATAATGGAATTATTACGCAGGAAGGTGCATACTACTCTTATACAAACAAAGCGGGAGAGCTTTTTAAGCTTTATAGAAAAGATATGGATAATAAATTTTTCGATATGATTATGAATGAATTTCCTTCTGACGATGAAGTCAATAAAGGATTTGATTTAACGCCTACTTTAGAACATGAGGAAGAAGACAATGAGTGATTCTCAACTTATTTTAGACATTTGGGATGTTGTGCGTGATTATACACCAGTTGCAAAGCGTGCTGAATGTGCGCTTGGTATCATGAGAGCTTTTTATGATTATGGATTTGAGTCACGCGAAATCATAGATATTGTTGATGAAGATGACGATTTACATCAAGCATTCTATGAAGTCTACCATGACGGTGAACATCCAGATGTAGATGATGTAGAAGAATTGTGAGTCGTTGGCTTAGACAAATTGCACAGAACCCCGACGATTTCTCTTTCGTCGGGGACGCGATTTTATATTTTGATTCAATATATGATGATTATAGAAAAAAATTAGATGTCAAAGGAAAAATTTTGATCAATGTTGGTGCGGAAATACCAGATTTAACAGAAAAAATTGCATCTATTTGGTCTGAAATAAAATCAATTTATGATATCATAGAACTAAAAAAAATTGCAGCAATTGGTAAAGCAAGAAAAAAATATATTGAACATTACAATCGCACACTGAGTGCTTCCCAAGTAGAAAAATATGCAGAAGTTGATCCAGAAGTATTAAGCATCAGTGAAATTTTAATAGAGATAGAATTTTTAAGATATAAGTGGGAAGGTTTATCTAAGGGTGTGGAAAGATTACATCAGCAACTTAGAATTATAACCGAAATGCGACGTGGTGGATTAGAAGAAGCAACTATATAGATATTGGACTTTAACGTGATTATAGCAAACGAAGGGCAAAAAAATGCTCTGAAAAAAATTCATGAATTTATAAATTCATCTAACCGACTGCTTACAATTAGTGGTTTGGCTGGTACTGGAAAAACAACATTACTTTCTTTGATTGGCAACGAATTTGAAAACGCGATTATTTGCGCTCCTACAAATAAAGCAGTTGATGTTTTAAGAAATAAAGGTTTTAAAAAAGCAACCACATTAGATAAAGTTCTTAATAAAACAATTGTAGAGAGTTTTATGCGAGAACCAACACTTGCAGAAATAGAATACTGGGAAAAACAAAGTATGCCTATTCTTAAATTAGTACCAGATGTTCATTATAAAAAAATAGACGCAGATGGTGAATATCAACTTGTTGTTGTTGATGAAGCATCCATGTCATCACAAGACGATATCAAACGACTTAAAAAAGAATTTCCAAAAGTTGTTTGTGTGGGAGATGGATTTCAATTGCCTCCCGTTGATACCGATCCAGATGCTCCGCGTCAACCTTGGTTTCAAAATTGGCAACATGATATTGTTTTAACAGAAATTATTAGAACAGAAACAACTTCAGAAATTCCATTATTGGCAGGGATGATGGCAAAAAAAGATTTAAATTGGCGTAATATGTCTTGGAGTAAAGAAGTAACTCTTTTGAATAGAACAAATCCAGATCTTCAAACAAAGATTCTTGAATGCGATCAAATGCTTGCAAATCAAAATATAACTTGTGATACCTATAATCAAATCATTCGAGGAACCAAAAATCTTATTTATCCATCTGATCCTTACCGTCCAGTGGCAGGAGATAGACTTTTAAGTTGGATTACCAGCAAAGATAATGGAATTGTAAAATCAGGAACATATGAAGTAATAAGCAGTACAGCAAATCTTGGTGGTGGTTATCACGTTAAAATTCAGACCAATAAAAAACAAAAAATGGTCATGGTAGCTGCTGCAAATTTAAAAGAACAAAAATCTAATTTTTATACTGCTAAATTTCTTCCTTTTTCTTTTGCGCATTGCATCACTGTTCATAAATCACAGGGAAGTGAATGGGATAATGTTATTTTATTTGCCGGTGATAAATCCATGCGGCATGAAGATTATTGGAATTGGATTTATACAGGTGTCACACGAGCTAAAAAACATTTAACTATTATTTTATAAAAAAATGTTGACACAAATTTTTTTTGTGATAACTTCCTGATTATCAATAAAGGAGGTTTTTCAAGTGGTTCAAAGAGCAACGGTTTTGGCAGATTTTCAAAGAACTATTCGAAATGAGCCACTTTATTTGGTCTATAAAACCCAGATTTGGGTTGAAAAAGATCAGGTTTCTGCTGATGAAGTTATTGCGTGGCTTCGTGATAGATATGTTCAAAAATCGCATGGACATCGCTATCGCGTTGTTACATATTTGGATAAGACCAATGATGTGAAATATGTTGATTATATTTTGATGGAGACGTGTGACGATAACGATCTCGTATACATGAAGCTTCGATGGGGTTGGTCGGATAAGAAAGTGAAACGTGGCAATCGCGTTCCTCGGCGTCGTTTGAAAAAAGATCAAAAAGCTCTTTTGGATGCGATTATTAAAAAGACGCGCGAAGATTTTTTGAATAGTCTTGGATAATCGTAACTTATCGGTTACAAACAAAAATGTAACCGATAAAAAAATTAATATTTAAATGCAAATTTCATAATGTTATAATGGTTTCATAAATTTGTAACAGAGATATAAATGAAATTTGATAAGCATCCTGCGACTTTGCAATGGCGAGAATTGCTAGAAATTGGATTTCCGAAAGAATATCTGGCATTAGAAGCGCGACGAAGCATTTATGCTATCCGGGCTTTACCGTCCGATATCAATGGACGAGATGATTCAATTCATGCTCTTGAAAAATTTATTAAAAAAATGGAAAGCAAATGATTGAATCATGCTTTGAATTCTGATAAGCTGAGTAAAATAATGAAAGAGAATTATTATGTCCAGAGAGATAGATTTTCGAATTCGTCAATGGAAAAAAGAAGGCTGGGTTTCAACAAAGGATCTGGTGGGCATTGGAAATTGATGCATCCGCGTTGTTTGAAACCTGTTTTTATTTCCGGAACGCCATCTGATTGGCGAGCAATTCGCAATATTGAGGCTTTTTTAAAAAGATCCATCAATACAATTACTTAAAATTAAAGAGATAAAATGCCCAAAGAACTAGAAGAAAATATTTTGTTCAGTGAAACATTTTTAAGCCTAAGAGAAGCTAAAGATGCAGGACCAACAACATTAAAAATTGAGGCAACAAACACAGGATCTTGTACATTTTATTGGTATGCCAAAGGAAAATTAATCGAGGAAGTTGGTTTTTGTATTAATGCTTTTTTTAGTATATTGATGGATATACCAATTTGGTTTGCAAAAATCGGAGAAGCGCATTCTTATCAAGGCTGTGATACAACCATAAGTTTAATTTGCGTTCATGATCCGGATCATCCAGAAATAGCTTTGGGTGTTGTGAAAGAAGATGCAGAGACGCTTTCCTCGGTAGTTGTTCTTGATAGAGGCACTGTCGTCAGCTTTCTTGATAAAATAGGACACGCTTTCGCTAAATTAGAAGATGTGGAAGGATGCGCTAGCGAAGAAGAAGAATCAGCAGATGAAAATAATGTTGAAGAATTAGATGAACCAGAAATAAAAGATCCATTTAGTGGGATGGATCTTTCGAGGGTTCATTAAAAAATTTGTCCTGGTGTTTTAGCACCAGGACAAATAGGAAATTATATATTTTATTTTAACAGAAACGCAATTTGAATAGCATTTTATGTTGGGTATTCCATTCCAGATAATTTTCCGGAATATTGTATTGCTCTCGCCATTCTTTTATTTCTTCATCGGATATTTCATTTCCATTCACATACCATACTCGATATCCAGTTGGATAAATAACTGCTGGTCCATCTTCGCGATGTCTGATTCCATTTATTCGCCACTCTTTTCTACCATTCGCAAAAATAACTGCTGGTCCATCTTCACGATGCAGTTTGCCATTTAAAAACCATTCTTGATGTCCATCTGGATAAATAATTGCAGGTCCATTTTCGCGATGCAATTTTCCATTTTGCCGCCATTCTTGAGATCCGTCTGTAAGAAAAATAATATCATTTTTCATGAATATATTAACGAAGAAATATAGAAACGTGGTCAGAAGGAAAAGGAATGCCTTCGGAACGCATTCTTATATAAATGGAAATTATCATAACTCCACAAAGAATCATGACAGTAAAAACACAACGAATCGGTTTAAACATTTTCAAACTTTCTTTTAGTGATTACTTCTAAAATAAGAATATCATTTATTTTAAGTTCGTCAATAAAATTTAAATGTTCGACCGTTTATTTCTGAGAAACATAGACGCGTCCACGTTTAACGCATTCACCCCCATACATTATCCTGAATAGTGCCGCATCTTCTTTCTTACGAAACCAATACCGACGATCATCGCAGAAATAACTTCTCCAATCAAATAGCACCGTTCCAATATTTTCAATCATCCATTTATCATCTATAAATGGAACTGGTTTATTGACAGGAAAACAAATATCATATTGATCTTCATCGGGCAACAAGCTCATCGCAACTCCTAAATATTTGTTTATAAAGTCAAAGTAACAAAAATGCAGTTCGGCACGGTGATGATCAAGACATGCAATCTTCAGCAAATGCATATTGATTGAATTTCAGGGAATAGACACTTCAACGGTTCATTAACAAATTTATGATAAATAATTGTTTATAATATAAGTCACAAAATGCTTTTTCGAACCTATCTTCATTTAGTGGAAAATAAAATCAGCACAAATACACCGAATTTTAAGCGTTGGTTTGCAAATAGTAAAGTTGTTGATGAACATGGCAAACCGATGATTATGTATCACGGAACAAGAGGAGATTTTACTAAATTTTTTCAAGGATCGCATTTTGGAAGTTCAAAAGCTGCTAACAATCGTTTGCGTTATACGCGAGGAATGACCGGTAATGAAAAAATAATGCCGGTTTATTTAAAAATAACAAATCCTTATCGCGTTGAAGATCTTGATTCCGCAGATGAAGCATCTTTATTTAATTCATATCTTAAGAAAATGAAAATAGGAGATGATAAAAACCTTCCTAAAATAAATATAGATTTGGCTCGCCGTGAAGGCATGTATAAGGCTATGCAAAAAGCCGGATATGATGGTTTAGTTTATTCAAATAGATTTGAAGATAATGGAAATGATAGTTGGGTTGTCTTTAATACAAATCAAGTAAAAAGCGCAATTTCAAATAATGGAGATTATGATCAAAATAGTGATCATATTCATGAATTCATTGATTATAAAATTTGATATACCAGCGATTGGTTCTGCCCCAATCTCTTCGCTTCTTCAGAGCGACGCTTTCACTAGATTAGCTTCGCTGGTATATGGTGGGCGACCAAGGTACTGCCCCCTTTGCCGCTTCCTCTCTTATTAATGGCAACGGATTTACAGTCCGCCGAGAGGGAAATCGCCCATATATTTACTGGCAGGTCCGCCGAGAGTTGAACTCGGAACACAAATTTTGGAGATTTGGATGTTACCAATTACACCACAGACCCAAAGAAAGAAAAAACCCATTCGGCGATTTACCAAATGGGCTATTGTATTTGTAGTGTAATTAAGGTTTTTTAAATGACCTTAACACCATGCACATTTACAATCCCATTGGCGGCATCGCCGCTGGTATATCGGATTGTAAATCGCCACGCATTGAATGTGTGAGTAAGTGTTTTCATAGACATATTTATATCTAATTTCATTTTTTATGTCAATAGAAAAAATCAAACTTTCTGACCCATAAATGTGATACCTACGGTTGAAAGTGTTGCATCTGCAATTCCTGGCGCTTTCACATATATAAAATCACCAGGAATTAATGATACTGAATTTGATGTAGAAAAAGTTGCCGTATGAGAATTAGAAGCAAAAGATACGTTGCCAATAGAAGTTGTTGTATTAGATCTTATATAAGATACAGTAAAGATTGAATTGCTTGTTGGAGCAGTCATGGCATAACCTTGGGAAGATACAAAATTTGCTAACAATGTTGTATTTTGTATAATTATAATTCCTATTGTGGCATTGGCAGCTATTGAACCAGATAAAGAAAAGATGAGAGGAAAATTTAATACTTCTGTTGGTAATTGATTATATGATACAGAATTAGATCCAGATACAACTCTACCCTTTGCATCTGTTGTTACAGAAACATAAGTTCCAATTGTGCCGACATTTACCAATGTCGTAGTAATAGCATTTGTGCCAATTCCAGATATATCTCCAGAAAGAGTAATATTTTGATTCGTTGTTAAATAACCTTGGTTTTTAACAAATGCGGTTGTTGCAATATTTGTTGTGTTATCGGTATTTGCTACTGTAACTGCTGTTGCAACACCCAATATATTTAAACCAGGATATATTGTAATAGCACCTGAATCGGGTACAAAAAATATATCAACATTTGAGCTATCTTGAATATGAAGATTTCCGCTGTAATCAACATAAAAATATTTTGGATATCCTGCGGCTCCAGGAATTATAAGTTTTGTATTATTTCCTGCTATTGTAATATTGGAATTAAATGTTGTTGTACCATTGACTGTTAAAGATGAATTGGCTATAAATGCACCAGTAACAGTATCACCTGCTTTATTAAGTGGTGTATAACCAAGTGCCGTTGTTATATCACTTGAATTAAATACACGTGCAGATGTAACAAGTCCTTTGGCATTAATAACCAAATTATTAAATGTTCCAACATTGGAATTTACTGTTGCCAATGTCGTAGTAATAGAATTTGTGCCAGTTCCAGATATATCTCCGGATAATGTAATAGTTGTTAAATAATTTTGGTTTTTAACAAATGCGGTTGTTGCAATATTTGTTGTATTGTCGGTATTTGCTACTGTAACTGCTGTTGCACCAGAACCCATTTGAACAGGCACAGAAAATACAAGAGCACTTGTATTTGATTCTTGTGCCATTTGAAAAATTGTTCTATATCC
>Ga0116231_10008948_pt1 | contig 17262 bp, 17 predicted proteins | sample S1TSphgellanicum_2_FD_89695 | JGI IMG/M metagenome (GOLD analysis project Ga0116231, IMG submission 89695) | Host-associated microbial communities from peat moss isolated from Minnesota, USA - S1T2_Fd - Sphagnum magellanicum MG | ecosystem: Host-associated > Plants > Peat moss > Unclassified...
GGGCGTAATGCCATACTATCTTGGGCCTTTTCCGAATGTAAAATTGGCCTTGAAAGCAGAGCATTACGCCTGGGAACTGAGGACGATGGAACTCCTGGTGCAGGGCGGAATGCCATACTACCTTGGGCCTTTTCCAAATGTAAATACACTGATAAGGAAGGCTTTGAATATATTTATTTATTTATCTATTTAGGGTTCAGGCTTTAGGGTTATTAAAAATTTAAGCCTTAATATATATATATTTTAAATTTTTTTATATGTGGTTAAATTATTTTTTATTGGCAATCTTTGTTGGAATAATTTAATATTTTTTTAAAAATAGGGTTCAGTTGCTAGCAACTTCAATTTTAATATCTTGAATTTTAATAATTTCACAATAAAATCAAGAAATTTGATGAGCCAACAAATGTGTTGGTAAAGTAATCGTAGTGGAGTGTAAGCAAAGCTTGAATGACTCAAAAAGTTTAAACAATGTTTCATCTATTTTTTGGATTGTAAAATGTTCGTTACAAATCTGTAACAATAAATGAATTCAAAATAAATATGAAAAACTTGTATTCCAAAATAGGCACAACAAAATCATGTAAATATTTTTTTTATGGAATTAAAATTAAAATGATTTTTTTGGTGGTATTCAATAATGAAAAAATGTTTGCTCAAATGTTTGGAATTTGTATTTTTAAAGTGGGATTGTTAAAATGGCTCATGGAAATATGAAAATATAAATTAGATTATCAAATAAATGACAACAAGTTGTATTTTTGAAATATCTTATAAGTTATTGCTTGATTTATATATAAGGAAACTAGAATTTGATTTTGGGTCTAATTTTTCAAAAATATAAAATTTTAATTCTTGTTTCAGAAATCAAACCTGGTTCTGGTTTGGTGTTTATTGATTAGAACTAGAATTGATGATTTTAACCTTTCAACCTGGGTAACTATCCAACATGAATATTTACGCAAGATTATAATTATTGATGTTATGCATTTTTTGAATTATTTGAAGAAACTCCAATTCGGATCCTAAAATTTAAATTAGAACAATTTTGGTTCCAATTTCACACATAAATGAAACTAAAAACCAAGTTCTAGGTTCAAATCTTCCCAATTTTATTTTTTTTAGTTTTAATTCAAAATTTTCAAGTTTTGATTCTAAACATGGTTCTAACCTAGATGGTAATTAATAGTTAACTGTTGGGTTATATCTAGTTAGCCCTTTAATTTGTTTTTTCCCCCTTTTCAATTTTGGTTCTAGTTCCAATTCTAATTATAATTGTTCCCAACACAAATAGAACCAAGAATTTATTTCCAAATTCAATTTTTGAAAAACCTATTCCCAAAATCAAACCTTTTATTAATCATGGGAATTGGAACCAACTCTTTCATCCTTCCAAACTAAATACTTACCCAACACTAATAAGCTGCAAACTCTAGCATCAACTTTTTTTGGGGGTTTTTTTTTCTTCAATTTTGTGATGCAACTAAAATGGCAACCATACATAGAGATGATTTAACCAAATTTGGCTACATACTAGATATGAAAATAAAAGAAAAGTCCTAATAACTTTTGGTGGCATTGGGTTCATACTAATAGCCATCATTGCATTAGCAATTTACTTAAGGAATTGAGCTTTTGTAGTTTCAATAATAGATGTTAAGTTTGTAATCCATGGACATCCCTTCCTTCTTGAAATTTTTAACATGATTTAAAAACACCTTCCTTTTTTAGCAACACCTTTTTTTTTTAACAACACTTCAAAATGACATGTGATTTTCTATCGCCCTTAGTTCACATGTTTTTTTTTTTGGAACAACACATCACACAACAAATGGTTGGACTTCAAATTTTTATTTCAAAATGTTTACACCATCATACCTTTTCTAAAATACTCTTTGACAGGATATCTATGGCCATTGTGCTTGAATTTTATTATGTTCTAGCCTCAAGCCAATCATTTGGTTTACAATTTGACAAGTCATCCTAGCCTTTTGATTATCTTCTCTAATTTTTTTCACAACATTTCAGACATGGCTTAGATTATCACATCCTTCAATTGTAGGTATCCTTTAATGTGTGTGCACACTTCCCATCAACTTTAATGGTATCAATTTTTTATGTTACATTCATAGCAACAAGTGCACAAAAACTCATGATGTAATTCATGACATTTTTGTTGCCATTGCATAAGATGTTGGTTACCATGTGAGACAAAAACAATTACATGGGCTTTCCTTCAACCATGTTCAATTCCTCTTATCGATGAATTGAAATTGTGTTCACCAATGATGGAATTCGTATCCTAGTTAACTTTGTCATTACTAACCCAACATGAATGAATTTACTTCCTTAATCTTATGTAATTTAAAGTTTTGTTGCTTTCAGTGTGGCTTAGGTTAAAGAAAAAAACTATCATGATTGATACCCCAATAATCAATTTTTCCTCTTAACAATTGAAATATTTGGATATCTACATAAACATGTTGATATGTTCTTACACTATTGTGCCAATGTAATTGAAACTTGGAAAGGCCAAAGGGCCCTCCTCTTTCTATCTTGGTTACTTTTTTTGGTCAAAAAATTTCAATTACATTGTAAAGGATGAAAACATCTTCCATCTTAAGTTGGACAATAGCGAGAGGTCTAGCTATTACTTGATTTTCACTTCTTTAGGACACAGCCCCCATCATCGTAGTCGACCTATTATAGGCGGTTAATTGTTGACATGGAGAGATTTTGACATTTAGTTTGAGTTAACTTGACACCTTGTAAATTTCCCCCTTTTTTTTTCTTATTCATTTGTACATTTTCCAAAGCTATGATGTGTTTATAAATAAAGTTTTACAAGGTTGTGGGTTCCATATTCTTGTTATTCTTGGCTACCTACTGGAGCTTATCATAAAAGTATGGCAATTTAAAATTGTTGTCTTCAAAATTCAGAGAATTTGGATTAGTTTTTTCCATGAAAAATCCTTTATATAGGTTGAAGTGGCAATCCGTTGTGATGTAGCTGTAGTGACAACCATCCATAAGATGATTTAACCAAATTTGGTATGAAAGTAGAGAAAAAGACAAACCATTTTATATTTTTGGCTACAAAGTGGAACTTATCATAAAAGTTTGATGATTTGAATTTTTTTTTTTTCAAAATTTGACAAATTTGACCATTTTTTTTCCCATGAAAAATCCTTTGTTTAGGTCAAAGTGTAAACCCTTTGTGATGTAGCTGAAGTGGCAGCCATCCATAAGATGATTTAGCCAAATTTGATTACATACTAGATATGTAAGTAAAAGAAAAAAACTGAATCTTTTTATATTCTTGACTACTTAGTGAAACTTATCATAAAAGTCTGATGATTTGGAATTCTTTTCCATCAAAATTTGACAAATTTGGGCCATTTTTTCCCCAATGAAAAATCCTTTGTATATAGGTTGAGAACATATTTTTCAAACCGAACTTTGGCGAAATTAAAAAACACTACTTGCAGTTTCGCCAAAATAAAAAAAATTACTTGAAGTTTCTTTCTTTCACAAAATCCAACTGTGAATGTTCCTATACTGAGGCCGTGGCCATACCTGGTTGGTGCAACCCCGACAACAAATCGCACGTGTCGAAAGGACGTCGAGAAGCTGTCAAACACCCAACACGTGTACAGTGCCAAATCACGACCCACAAAACGGCAGCCCAAAAACTCTCGCCTTTGCATCATTCAAATTCTGTAGCTAGCCCCGCAACATTCGCTCGCATTTGAATCTTCAAACACGAATCTCCTTCCATCTTCTTCCTCTGCAATTTACGATCGAATTTTCGCAAACTAGTCCTTCTCCTCCTCCTCATCATCATCCGATCTGCATTCCCAAGAAAAAAAATCTCGTTTCTTCATTACGATACTTAGGGGGCCTTAGTTTTCGATCAAGTTCACGTTCGATCTAGATCTAGGTCTCCATAGATCGAGTTCTCAATTTCGTTGGTCGATCACCATTATATCGATGATCCACACGAATGAATCAAAAAATTCGTCGCATTTGGTAGTCTTTGGGGGGAGAATTGATAGAAGTTTTCGTGTTTTTTGGTGGGTGGATTTGACTTGGTGGATGTCTTTTTGTGCGTGAATGAAATTGGTGTGCGTGTATCTTCTTCCGGAGTGAGGGATCGATCGTCTGGGTATATTGCAGTTTTGAGGGCTTGCAACAAAAGGCATTCAAAAGATTTGTTGTTGTTTTTGTGTTTTGTGTGTGTGTGTGTGTGTGTGTGTGGTTGTTTGTTTGTTTTTGGTTTCTGTCGTGAAATTTTTTTGTTTGTGATTTGGAGCGACGAAAATATATATACGCGAGCCTTGGAGGTTTGGTGGATTTGGTGATGGCGACCAATATAATGGTGATGGATGGGAAGTCGTTGAAGGCGTTTGTCGAGAATGATGAGTCGTGGACGACGTTCGTAAACCAGAAATTTGCGGCGTTGGACAAGAGCCATACCGGCAAGCTCACTCGCAAGGAGCTACAGCCCGCCATTGCGGCTGTAGGCAATGCGCTCGGCCTTCCTCCTATGGGCGAGTCGGCCGAGACTGATCACATCTACGATGAGGTGATCAACACACAGACAGACACGCATTTAGGACATCTTTCCATTAGGCTGTTATGATCAGAGATTCTGCGATCATAGCAGATTCTTTTCATTATGTTTTCTCACGGCTCTACCGGTCAAGCATGCATCAACCAATTCACCCTAATGGAAAGAAACACTTAGTTTTGAATTTTGCAATCGATTTCTCACTTGTTTGCCATCGATATCTCTCGGTTGTTTGCCTTAGAAGAAGAAGAAGCTTTGGTTTCAGATTTCCTTGTCGTTTTTGGATGGCAGATGTTTAGCGAATTTGGAAATGGAGGAGATGGAATAACCAAGGAGGTTTTCGGACGTGTGATGCGGGACATTCTGCTTGGACTAGGAGATGGACTTGAGCGGGATCCTGTTGCCATTTCGACTTTGGATGGGACAAGATTACAACAGTATGCGGAGAGTGCAGAATTTGAGGTGGAAGCTGTGACTGCCTTCTCACAGTTGGACGCTGACATGAATGGAAGCTTAAAAGCTAGTGCTATCAAGACAGCCATGCAGAGAATCTCTGTGGAGCAAGGAATGCCTCCTCAAACTGATGCCTCTGTAAGAAATTCCAAACCCTTAAACATCTTTTGAAATGCCTTAGTGAGTTGCTGAAGTCCAGAAATCCTCATTCTTAGATGTTGATGATGATCACAAATTCTCCTCAAAATCAGTTTGAAAAGATTGCAGCAACCCTCTCCTTGCTAGGACTGCAGCAACTTCTGCTGCAGCGATGTGTTATGTGTAGAGATGTGTATCCAACAACATTCCTGTTCTTGTGGGAAGCTCTTGACCTTGTTGTGCATGTCTGTTGGATGTGATTGAGCAGGTCTCTGGGCAGATACAAAGAGCATTCACAATGGCTGGCATTCACGGTGACCAATCCTTTAACCAAACTGAGTTTGTTGATGTTTATCGAAAAGCTGTTCTTGCTCTGGCTCAATGTTTGAGAGAAAAACCCCTCACTGTGGCTTACAGCGAGAAGATTTTTGATGGATCAAGCATCACTGCTCTTTTGAAGGACAAACCAGCTCTAGATGCAGTGAGCATTCAACCTCTGATGAAAAACCATTTCCTCAAAATCTTTTTTTCCATTTTCTTTGCAAAGCTATGGTACTATGTGGTTGGACAATTGACAAATTTACAGGATTCTTGCTGTTCAGAGCATCAGTCTATAATGTGATTTTTATGGCTGGTTTTGTGTAGGCTTTGAGTGAAGCATGGCAAGCCATCCCAAAGTCGAGTGTAGGATCAGTGCCAAAACCTTATCTTCGAGTTGGACTTGATGTTTTTGCACCCTATGCAGGCTTACCCCCCATTGGAGCAGTGGAAGAGGTTTGCAGCTCTATTGCCCATCTACCTCATCAAGTCTTTCTGTAGCAATGACACAGCATTGCTTTCACTGTGTTCCAGTTCTGGAGATTCAAGCTCATAACATTGTGATAGCACAAAGAGTATCATAGTACCCCTCAGAGCAAGACAGATCAGGAAGCACATTAACTGCTTCTTCTATTGGTAAATTCACTGCAATTCTTTTCACTTCTCTTTTGTTGGATCTCTGATGCTGCTGCTTCGGGTTGTGGGTTTGCCTAGTGCAGATGGATAATGTTGTGAACGAGGCATTTCAAGTCATTGATGCTGACACAGGTGGCAATGTAGACCGGCCAGAGTTTGATAAGTGCCTGCTGGAGGTGCTTGGTAGCATTATGCTTCAATTGCAGGGCAAGCCAATTGGTATCAAGAGCAGTGGTGTTGTACCTCCAGGAAGCGCACCATCTGGCATTATGCCATTTTAAGAACAGAACATGCCTCTGAGCAAATCTAGCAATTAGAAAGCACATATAAATGCTGCCAATCTGCTGGAAGTCCAGGCCAACTGTGTATAACAGAAATGCATTACTGAGGGAATCTCCCTCCAAATTTAATTTCTATTTATCCAAGATGCTTGTAGATTCCGAAACCAACTTTTTCCCATTCAAGTTGCCAAGAAAGCTTACATTCATAGGACCAAATCTAACCTGGACAGCAGATGTTTCACAGAGAAATCCAAAAAAATCACATCTTCAAATGCAATCCAATTTGGAGGATATTGCTCATATCCCATGAAAGATTCACATGCATGGAAAAACTTGCCTGTGCTCCCAGCATTGCTAACAGAGGTACACATGCAGTTCATTATATTCTTAAAAGAAACCTGACATGTATTCAGGGTTCTTCCTTAAGCCTCACAATTGATAATGCCTCCATTTTGAAGTGAGATCCTTCTGTCCCTTCCCAAATTCTGTTAGATGTAGTGAAAATTCCATTTAACATACAGTTAACAATGCTCTTTCAATAACAGTCAGGCTACTTGTACATGCCAAAGATCTTATATTGTTCTGTTGTCAACATGCCATCAAGAAAGAAAGTAAGAAGAAATCTGTCTGCAGTTGTTGGACAATTAGAATGAAGACTTTTGCGGGAAAGATGGAACCTTTGCAAGCCCCAACCTACCTTTGTGAAGGTCAGCACCAAAACACCTTGTAGGCATTTCTTCAGTCATTCTTTGAAGGAACCTCAAAGGGTTAGGAGGCAGTAGCCCCATCACAACAAATTCAGATCCAAGATCCAAGTACAAGGATGGGAGGAGGCACCAAGAAATAGCACCATCCCCACTGCTAAAAATATCCAAGTGACACCAAGAAGACCTAAAACAGTCCTCCATCTTTGTCCGTTTGTTACTCTGTCTAGTATGAGTGTGCTTATTCAAAGCACACCAGGAAACCATATCAACTTCAATGGTAGAAGTACAAGCTAACCTGAGGATGTTGCTAACAGAATGCACAGCATCTTTCAGAACAAATGTAGTAGAGCAAAAAACTCCTAAGAATGTCAAGTGGTTGTCTCCCACAGGAGAAACCACCTGGGTAGTATCCCAGGGTGGAGGAAGGTTCCTCCTCGTTGCAACCAATCAGATCCCCAAGCTGCAGGTATGGCCAGGAGTTGACAATGATCGTTCTTTGAAGAGAATTATGAGATCCAGTGGGCCATACTTGCAGCAGGGACTGTATACAACAACAAGCGCAAATTTTCATGGTTTTGTTGAAGTCTCATAACTCACTAGATTTGAAAGCTGTTGACAAAGTTTCCTCTAACAACAAAGAAAAAACCAACAAATTGTACAAACATTAGATTTAAAATCTTATGACAAAGTGATCTCTTGATTGGTAAAGAAACCCAGATTTATTTGAACCACAATTTCCAGTCAAATGTCATCATCAGATTCTTTCCCCCCTCCTTCTTCATGTCTCACAATCATCTTCTCCAGAAAATCCCTTTGAACTTTCTCTCTAACATCACTACTGTTGTCATTGTCTGCAAGAACAGGCCCAACTTGACAAAGAGTGAATGCAACATCTGCAACAACACACCCAGACAATCAATCACACATCATACTCAGTCAATGCCTGAAAGGTTCTGAAGTGTCGCCAATCAATAACCCTGTGATCCATAAAACATGATATTGTGAGGTAGACAAAGAAACGAGCATTTTATGTGAAGTAGACAAAGAAATGTGCGTTTTATGAATTTCAAATCTTAACTAACCTTCAGGTGTACAGCGCCGGTCTCCAAACTTCTGCAGGCCCACAAGCGTTGCCTTCACATTTGTATTATTGTAGACCAAGAGAGTGGGAAGGTTGAAGTCGGGGTAATTCTTGATGCACTCTGTAGAGACAATCTTCACGAATTTTGTGCCTGGATATTTTGCAGCAAGCTCATCCAGGCATTGCCCCAGTAGGATGCACTCTGGAACCCTGTAAAACACACATGGAAAGACAAAAAGAAACTCTTTGCATCTTAGCTACTGCATCTTGTGTTCTGAGTTAGGTATGAGGCTGTTTTCTAGTTGTGGCACAAAGAAGAAGGAAGGGATGTGATCATCACAAGGAAGAAGAGTCCTGACCCGTCTTTGTAGAGATGTACAACCACCCAGACATCAGGTGGTGCTTGCGAGACCTCTCTTATGAAGTCTGATCCTGTGATGGATTGCACTGATCCAAACCTTGCCTTCCTTGCTACCTCCCTCAACTCTGCCACCCTCTTCTTCCTGCAAGAAGAAGAAGAAGAAAGAAGCAGAAGAGAGGCACAACACATTCTTCAAACAGCTGCAAGAATCTGTTGTCCAACAGAAATACGGGATCCAGATCTGTGGCCCACAAAGTCTGCTGAGCAAGTAAAGCTGTCTCCAGATATGATGTCTCTTCCTCTCTCTCTTTCCCTCCCCGTCCATCCCCACCACCTTTACTACAAGATGGAAGAGACAAAAGTTCCAGCTACAGTTCTGTTTGCAAGCAGATGAAGGTGGCATCCTTGCAGACTGAAATCGGAGAGCAACTCTTTCATAATCTGAAGCGTGAATTACACCTTCTCACAGTAGAAAAGTAAGTTGACGAAAGAAAAAATCAAATCCAGAATACAAAAGCACCACACAAAACATATGATCATTGTGAGCAATGAAGTAAAGGAAACACGGAAAGCGCACGATAAGCCCACCGGTATTCCTCGAGGAAGCGGTCGTCGTCGAGATCGGGATCATCCGCCAATTCCTCGAGCTCCTCCTCCGTCTTGTTGTCCAACCATGCGCGATCCTTGATGGCTTCCTTCTCATCCGGGGCCGGAATCCAAGGAGCAGGGCGAGAGGGAGGAGGTTTGGCAGGCAGATTGCCGAGCTTCCGTTGAATATCATCCCATTCCGTACTAGTGCCTTCCACATCCTTGTACACAAAGTGATCTCCCATTCCTCTTCTCTTTCTGTAGAACTCTGAAGCACCTTCGTTGTAGCAGAGCAACAGCAGAGCAGAGAAGGATGATGATGATGGTGTAGTCAAGGATGCTGCAAATGGGTACGCGCTCTTCGGCCGCTCCTAATGTACAAATCAAAGATTTCTCCAAAAAAATGCCGGGAGAGTTTCAATCTATCGAGTTCCCTTTGTCAATCGCTGCTCTTGAGAGAATGATTCTAGGGTTAGGGTTTAGCGCTCATCGCTTCCAAGAGTGGGTCCGTCCGTCCCAAGTGTGCACACTCAAGAAGAATTGTGAACACAAACGCGTTGCAGTAAACTCTGAGGTACCCAATCAGATGATCCAACAGTGTACCTACTTCCCGCGGGCCACATCTGCTGTTGTTCTCCTCGCACTCTTTTTTCTCTTCTGTGGATCCTCAATTTCTCGCAGTCTGGACTGAGATTTTTCTCGTCGTTCGTGGGTCCCACGACGCTCTGCTGCACAGCCACCTGTTCTCTCTCTCTCTCTTTCTCTCGCTGAATGCTTTACAGTTTCGGTGATAGTAGTACCTAGTTAGTGTCTTTGGATATTCTTCTCCGTTTCTCTATCTTCTTGCTTGGATTTCTCCTCCTCAATACCAGTCTGCTGCAATTGCTTGTCGTCTTGCTCTTCATGATGCCCGAACTATATAATGTTTTCTGCGGATTATTGCATCCGAACTGCTGCTTCTTCATATGATATCGTCTCCCAAGATGTGCCTCCTCATGATGAAAGAAGGTGCCGCCGTACTGCTGTTGTGGGACCAACAAAAAGAAAAGAAACAACAACCCTCTTGCATTTCATTGCAGCTTTGGCCATGTAATGTGACGTGAATGCTTGCGTGGGACAAGAAAAAAAGCACACACAAAAGAGTACTTACTCGAGATACACTGCCTTCTTTCTCATCTCCTCATCTTCTCATCTTCTTTCTTCAAGCTACCATGGTTTTCAGATGAGAGAGAGAGAGAGAGAGAGAGAGAGAGAGAGAGAGAGAGAGAGAGAGAGAGTCTGATTGTCTTCTTGTTGTGGACGAGAGTCTGATGGAGTTCACGGAGAAGAAGAAGAAGATGCAATTGTAGCTTGAAGGGTTTTGTGGACTTTCTTTCTTCTTGGATTGCAGGTGCTTTGGAATAGAACCAGAAGCGGCAATGACCGCACTGAGGATAGCTTTGCCTTCTGGATGCACTTGGAGAGTGTGCAGCACCGAAAGCTGGAATCGCAGAAGAGTATGGTGGTGGAAGCAACAGTTAAGGAGCATTCCTTTCAGCAGCACAAGCAGCTCTAGCTCACAAGTGCGCCGGCTGTTGTTCACCATCTCATCTTCTTCTTCTTCTACTTCTTGTGCTGCAAGAGGTGTGGAATTGCGTTCCATTGCTGGAAGATGCTATGCAACAACAGGGTTTCAAGGTCTATCTCCAGCTGTTTCTTCAAGCTCCTCATCTTCAGCAGCAGAATGCAGACAACAACAACAAGAAGCTCGAGGAATTGGCAGTATATCAGCAGCAGCGATTTCTCGACTACAAAGAAGGGAAGAAGGACATTCCATCCTCTCAGTTCCAAATGCTCATGCTCATAGAGGTGCCGAATTGCAAGCAATCTCCTCAAGAGCTGAAGAGTGTAGATTGCTGGAGGATGCCAAAGATGCCAAGCTAAAGAAAAGAATTGCAGAAGAGAGTGTTGTGGAGACAAAACAATGGTTTTGGTCACAGATTCTGACACAGATCAAACTGAAGCAGTGGATAGACTCAAAGAGACTTGGTATGAATCACTTCCTTGCAAACCAAAGTCGATCGCACAGAGATGAAGAGAATATTGCACAGAGAAAGAGCATAGAATTCAGACAGTGGGACATGCAATCAGGATGGAACAATGGTGTCAGCAGCTTGAAGCAGCAGCAGCAGCAATGGGAAGGATTGAGGTTGCACATTCCTGGTTCAAAGTTTTTCAGTAAAACCATCACATCCAATTCTGTTCCAATCAGATGTAAAGTCCACATATCCCTTGCTATCTCTGACAATGCCTGCAGCAGCCACGGATCTGATGGATTATCCATCTACTATTAGTATTCTTGCATCTTTTCCAAACAATGGATTGAGAAGTGCTCTGACCCACCCAATCTGATCAGTCTATCAAAAAAGATAAGCTCGTCAGTTGAAGAAGCTAATGCATTTTGTGTTTTCCTTGTAGTGTATAGCTCAGATGCTGCACAAGAAGTTACCAATCGACCAAAGGAACCGGAAGCGCATCACAGGTATGGTCTTTTTTTCTCTTTTTCTTTCAACATTGCTCTACCAGGATCAAGATCTTCAACATCTTCCCAATGCTATATAGTTGAGCAGGCTTGATTTGTACATCTTGGGTACGATTGATCACAAGAAGGAGCTTTTTCTAACATTGTTTTGTTCAAAGTTCACACAGTCAGAGGGCAGTAGTGGTGGCGCTCTGGTGCAATTTTTTGGTCTTCTCGCTCAAGATTGGGGTGTGGTCCATGACTTCCAGTCATGTGATGCTTGCTGAATCAATCCACTCACTTGCAGACTTGGCAAACCAGGTATGAACCCACCTGAAGACTTCAAAGGTTCACTCAATAATATCCAAGGGTCTCTAAATTTCATTGAGAAAGATTTGACCAGCTTTGGCATTCAATTGTGGATTGGCATGTTTTACAAAGACATTTCTAAGGTCTGTGTCTGGTTGCTTTAGAGACCATTTTTTGTGTGCTTCTGTGACAGGCTTTGCTTGCATATGGTCTAGTAAGCTCAAAGCGTGCACCTGATGCTCTTCATCCGTATGTTCATAACCTTTCACTCTTTGATTTCTGTAATCTGTTGGCTCTTCAGTAGCTGTGCCTCTTGAGTGCTAGCTGAAGCTTGACTTAGTCTTTCCATCTGCATCCTGAGTTACTGTCACATTCCATACTGGGGTTTTCCATTTGCTGCCAATCTGATCATTACATTGGCAGGATCACTGTATCAAGATGTTCAAACTGAGTCCTTTGTTTTCTGGCATACAGATCACTTTCATGTCTGCTGTCTGCAGGTATGGGTATTCAAAGGAGCGCTTTGTGTGGTCATTGATCTCGGCAGTTGGCATCTTCTGCCTTGGATCTGGTGCCACAATTGTTCATGGTGTGCAGAATCTGTGGAATCCTGGGGTACAACTTAAACTTATCTTTGCTGCATGTAGCAAGCTGATCCTTTTCACCAAATTGCATGAGTTTTACCCTAAGCCTTGAAACAATGAAGAACCTTGCTACTGGGCAAGCCTCAAGCAGAAAACCATTTAACAAGCAAACCTCTCATCAGAATGTTGGATGTTGAGACAGGAATCTTTACTTATGTATTCTTCAATTTGGGATTGCAGCCGGTGGAAAATGTTTCAATTGCAGCAGGTGTACTTGTGGCATCAGCAATCATGGAAGGTTCCTCCTTGCTCTTTGACCAATAAACTCCTGAGCATCTGCAGCTGAATAAGTATGTAGATGGGGAAGGGTTTTGTTTGCTGTTGCACTGTCAAAGAACTCAAAAGTGGAATTTGTGTACTGTGGGATTTATCTTGACCCTTTGGATGGCTGCATGCAGGGGCATCACTCATAGTAGCATATGGTGCGGTGAAGAAAGGTGCAGAAGCTGAAGGCATGACCTTGAAGGAATATCTTTGGCGTGGCCATGATCCAACAGCTGTTGCTGTTATGATGGAGGTTTGTTGACTAATAGCTAGTCCATGTCTATTGCTGACAAGGAGACTGCATATGTTCCTATGCACCTCTGTGTGATAACGTCAACTTTATATGCTGAGGCTCGACACTAAGGCTTGTACTTGTCAACAGGATGGTGCAGCAGTTGCTGGCTTGGCAGTGGCTGGACTAGCATTGGCTGCGGTTGAGTTTACTGGACAACGTATCTGGGACCCAATTGGCTCTATTGTTGTAGGCCAGTTGCTGGGAGTGGTATGCATCAATTCTGATCACCTTTGTCCATGGTTTACAGATGTAGAAGGCAGTTTGATTTGCCCACTTCCCTATGAGAAGTCTCCTGGTTTGCCTCAAATCTGTCTCTTGAATTTGTCATGGGGCATCATCTTCCATCATGTCATATATCTGAGTTTGCCAGTTTGCTTTTGTGGTTTTTACAGACATATGAATCTGAATGCAACCAGAATCATTTCTTACATCTTACCTGCCATGCAGGTGGCAATTTTTTTGATTCAAAGGAATCGACAAGCTTTGCTTGGGCGGTCCATTGATGATCTGGATATGAGGCGTGTCATCAATCTGCTGATTAGTGATCCGGTACCCTGGAAGTTGTTGCATTCAGATTCAGGTTTCAGAATGGACATATTTTAGTCTTGATATTGATGGTTTCCTGCAATCTTTTCGTTCAGGATAATTGTAGAGCTAAGTAATGCTCATGGGAGGGCAGAATATTGTATGGACAGGTGGTGGAAGGTCTCTATGACTGCAAAAGTGAAGTTATTGGTCCTGGTGCTTACAGATTTAAAGCTGAAATAGGTAAGCCCAGGTCCTTATTTCTCATTTTTATGCTGTTTATCCTTATGTTCTCTGTGTACAATATAGAGTTGCATAAGCTTCCAATTCTGTGCGAATGATTAAGCAGAGTTCAACATCCTGTGGACTAAACCATGCATAACAAGACCTGTTGGGAATTGTCGCAGATTTCAATGGTGTTGTGATAGTGCAAAACTACCTTCAACGTGCTGGTCGGGATGCCTGGATGAAAGATGTGGGTTCTTCATCTTTCTAGCACTAATCTATCCAGAGAGTGCAATGCATGCCAATTTACATGTCCATCACAAGAGAGACAAGGGTAGATGTGCTAACTGCAGTGAGCTTTTTGCTGACGTGCCTTTTGCAGTTCCTAGAGGCTGCTAAAGACTCTGACAGTGGTGCTCTGGATCGGGTAATGGCCAGTTATGGTAAGCATTTGTTGAAAATTTCTGTCCTGCAAAGCTGTATAGGTAAAATATGCTACTTTCCTTGTCATGGTTTGGAAGCTCTATGCATTAGTCAATACCTAATTTTGTGCTATGCAGGTGAGGAGGTAGTGGCAGCAGTTGGATCTGAAATAGATCGGCTTGAGAAGGAAATCCAGAGGATAGTACCAGCCATTCTCCATGTTGATATTGAGGCTCACAACCCAAATGGCCCAGTCCCCCGAGAGAAGTTCTACTTGTACAGATACCTCCATTTCCTTGTCACCTCTCTTTTACTTTGTTGTCCTTGCACTTAGTGCTCAATCCGAGATATGAACTCAAATCTTTTTCTCTCTCATCAGACAGTGCATTGTCTGAGGTTTTTGCACATGTGCTGGGTTTCCTTTCCTTGCTTGAAAGGGTAATAATGAGAAATTGGGGTCATAACTCACTATAATATGGACAGTGTAGACTTCCACATAAAGGTGGTGTTGTCATATATATGAATCTGTACCTTTTGTTTCCAGTTGTATTAATTGAACAGGTTAGTGGGTCATGATAGATAATAGGGTCGGGGAAGATCTTTGTTCATGAGAAGTGAGATCACAACATTTCCTTCTCTGTCTGCAGGCATGCAATTGGGAGTGCGAAATAGAGGTGCACTCAGAGGTGGATAACCACTGTGCCAACTTGAGGCTTTTGCAGTTGGTGGGTTGTAGCTACTGTATTTGTATCAATGATATCACAAATTCACAGTTAGAAACAATAATGTCCCTTTGGTTTTGCTGGAAGCTCAATCTGGAAAGGAGTATCCAGCATTTGGATGACTGTCTGTAGTCACCAAAAAAGATCCTCCAAACATTGCTTTGCCTCTGGATTACCATGAGAGCTTTATTAGATTCTCTTTACTCCAGAAAGTCTCTGGTTCAAACAGATGCACGGTCATGCTCATCATGTTCTACCATAAATTAGTTCTGGAAATGCTGGTGTGATCACATAGTGCATCAACTAACAAATCTTGTTGCACAGTCCACATTGGGAAAAGTGGTAGTTTTGTTCAAAGCCAAAACAGGGCCTTGTTCAAAGTTCAAACCTCTCCTCAGAATAATCTCTTAACTTTACAATTTTAAATCTGAAAGTATTTACAATATGGAGTAGAGAATTTGAGGACTGTAGAAATTTTTGTTCCTTTGTTTTCCAATTTGTTTGGCAACTCCTGACCCTTTTCCTCTTGGAATTCAGAATGCTCATAGTTGTAGGAGCCTTTGGTTGTCACTCCTTTGCTCATGTCTGTGTACATCGTTTCAGGGGGTGAAAGAAAGCTTGACACTCTGATGAAATGCGCAGGTCTGAAGGATATGATAGTGTGAGGTGTAAATGGGAGAGTAGCAGGCAGGACAGGTATGGTGGATGCCATTGGATGTGTCGGATTTCTTTTTTCTGCTTGTTCCATTCTTCACTCATCATTGTTGCAGACATACACATTCATGTACTAGAGAGTGAATAGTGGGTTGGGTATGGCTGATTCAGCTTCTATTGAGCCTGTGGCCAAGTCAAGCAACATATGTTACAGAATTGGCACCTGTGCTGAATGGCCAATTCAGCATGAGAATTAGTTGATTAAAAGGGAGAATAAGACCTAGCAGCTGTTAGTGTCAATACAATGTCTGTCAAAATTAGTTACACATTAGAGATATCTGTAAAGTCAGGAAAAGACAGCACCAGTACCCTGAGTTTGGTCATACATACATGGGGTGTGATTGAAAAAAAGCCCTCAAAAAAGTACATTAGCATTCAAGGGTTGGGAGGGAGCGAAACTCAGAAAACCATGAATTTTGATGGTTCCTGAGTTTCACTGTCTTTCTTATTTCGGGGGCGAAAAAATCTATCTAAATAGACTTTCACTGCTCCTACCTGTACATCTACTATAATTCCTCTCGAACCTTGTGTATTAAGTGCATTTCGTACTGAGTTTCAGCATATCATACTGAGATTTAATAAAATTTCTTTACTTTACAGATACCACTAAAAGAGGGGTTAGGGGGTGAAAGGAGGCTCAAAGAGAGGGTGAATTTGTGGACATCTCTATTACTAAACAAATCTATAGATGGGTTCGTTGAAGTCAGTTTTAGGACATTAATTGCTTGTAAATCGTAAGCATCAACGACTTAAAAAGGATCCACCTTCCCTAAAACAGATTGTTATGTGTTACATGATTTGTACAAGCACACCAAGACAATGAGAATACATTGGCATGGTTGAACTGGATTTGAGATACAATTTTGAATTGAACTAGAACCAAAGTTGCAGGTAAGAGACAAAGACGTAGCTGAAAGCTGCACTCTTGAGGCCGCTCTTTATTGTCAGATTCATTTTGAACTATAAATTCCTAAATCGGTGTTATGTGAATTCATTATCTCTCATGATATTGTTTGAATCAGTGTTGGCATGTTCCTGTATTTCAGCATGTTCAAGTTAGGTTACAAGGTCAGGTTCTAGGGTCTCTCCATTGGGATTAGGTTTCAAGTTTCCTTGTAATTGTGATCGGAACTTAATTAAGAATTAACTTATTTTTTAATTTGAATTAGAACCTAAATCAGGCGTATTGTCCCATTTTTAAAAATTCAAATTCTTTAAGTACAAATATAATTTTATTGAAAAAAGTATAAACTTGACCTTACAATTTAATCAAGTTATTGCATCTAATTGGTTGTAAATAATTAATATTACATAATCTTTATCTTGGTGTGTGTGCACTAGTCAAACAAGGGGTGTGTCATTCGTTGTGTGGCCTTGCCATTTACATTAAAAAATATCTCAAGGCAAAAGAAGAATTATGGAAACTCAAATATTTCACCATGCAAAAATACACCTAATCTTCAAAAAAAATCCTCTAAAAGAAACCAAAATTCTTCAAGATATTATAA
>Ga0116231_10008949_pt1 | contig 17256 bp, 15 predicted proteins | sample S1TSphgellanicum_2_FD_89695 | JGI IMG/M metagenome (GOLD analysis project Ga0116231, IMG submission 89695) | Host-associated microbial communities from peat moss isolated from Minnesota, USA - S1T2_Fd - Sphagnum magellanicum MG | ecosystem: Host-associated > Plants > Peat moss > Unclassified...
CCCCCCCTCAAAAACAAAGCAAAAAAGGTTCATCACACGTGCGATAGCACGAAGCTTTTTTTGGCGCCAAAAGGTCCGGTTTTGGGGGAAAACGTTTGTTACAGAAGTCCAAAAGTCATTTATTTGCCCAATAAAGGATCATTTCAACCTCGAGCCCGAATTCATTAACGAACCTTTCGTGGCACTACGGTATTATATGGTTGGCACAAGATTGGCCTTGGTTGTAGTAGTAGGAGTTGTTGTTTAGATTTTCAACAACCCTAGACTTCCACATTGGTAAGCTGTGAAACAAATATATCAAATACTTGCAAGGTATTCAAAATCTTGCATTATGATATTTTGCACATTCCCTCAAGAAAGACATTGTTATACAATTGAATGGTTTTTGTGACTCAGATTAGGGAGGTAATGTCAATATTAGGAGATCAACAACAAGCTACATCTTCTTTTTCGGAAGAACAAATGTTTTTTGGGTAAGCAAGAAGTAAGTTACAATAGCCTTTTTTTCTATGGAAGCACAATACATGGCTTCTACTCAAGCAAAGACACTTTTTGGTTCATAAGGTTTTTGGGAGAAGAAGGATACAAACATGAAAAACCAACTTTAATCTTTACTGAATTTCAAGGAAATTTAGTATTGTTAAAAAATCTTGTGCACCATTCATGCATAAAACAGATAGATATTCAGTTCCATTTTGTGAAGGAACATATCTTTGTTGTAGGTGTGTTTAATTTGATTGTTTTAGTGTTAAATTAAATAAGAATTAGAGGAAATTGTGTGGAATTATTTAATGTGGTATTTAGTACCATATTGCAACCACAAGACATGGGTGTAATTGTTTTAGAAGGATGCAACATTGATAATTTCATGCTTATAGGTGGTATGTTAGCTTTCCAAGTAATAGAAGGTTATAGTTGCCTTGACCATGTGGTTCTTAGTGGTGATACTAAAAAATCCAAAAGATGCAAATGACCTCACTTAACTTCATTTGTTTTGTTGCTTTATTCTTTTTCTACCATTGAGTTAAGTAACGTGTCAAATTTTTTGAAAGTTTTGCACCAAATGGTGTGAGATGGTGGATCTTGGTAATCCACCAACCAAAATGGATTACTATTTTTCCAATAGGATTGCATAGTCCTATTTTTGTGGTTTATTTTTGTTTATTCTATTATATCAATTACCTAACAATTGTTCAAAGGTTTGTATGATAATTGATAGGTCCTTTTGGAGCTATTTTACAAAAAACTTTAAATGCATTTGTAATTTTAAAAATCTTTTTAGATCATTTGCAAGGTATGTACATGGTCAAATAATGAAAGATCAATATGGATGAATGTGAATGAAAAAATGATGAATGTAATGAATGGTGATAAATGAAATAATGTTAATCCATGAGCCTATTTTTATCCCTTAGTTCACAGTTCATATCTCATGATTCATGACCTAGTTGCATTTGAAAAGACACTATAGAGAATTTGAGCATAAAATTTTGGTTCAAACTTAACCCAATGTGCGAATGAGATGTATGCATGTAATGGATGAACATGTTCCATAAAAATGCATGCATCTAGATGAAAAGTTGTAGATCCAACAATGGAAGTTTTTAATTTGAAGTTTGAACCTATTGTAAGGGGCTAGAATCAATATGAGACAAGTTGTTCCTTTTATGAGGAAGACAATAAATACCCCCCCAAAGGAGCTCTGTTTGGGCATCCTTGTGACGCCTTGTGTGGTTCTACACAGGGTTAGACTAATGTTCTACCAAAAGGCAAATAAATACAATGAAAATATTACTATTGTAAGTGCTCGGAAGTAGTCTAGTGATGGGTGTGAATTCTTGCTTCCTTAGTGACGTGGGTTGAAACTCAGCATGGAACAATTCCAACATTTAAAAGAAATTGTCCTTAAAAGTAGACAGCCATTGATGGTGGAGGAGAAGAACTACACAAAAACTTGCACAGTGTTCATAGCAACAAACAATAAATAAATGGGCTCCAAACAGCTCTAGGGTTTAGGGTCTCCCCTTTCACGAGGAGGAGTGGGGGTGGGGGCGCTTTTCGTCCAAATACCTTTACCCCTCCCCCCCCCATTGCCTGTACACGAAAGGTAGATTCGCATTGTATTATGTATGTGTATTGTACATGTATATTATCTTTGTACTATATACATGTATTTTACATACAGATTCGATTTGTATTATGTATGTAGGTAAATAGTAAATACCCCAAACTGCGAGTTCTTTTTACCCATCGAGATGTGATCGGCAGACAGCCGAACGACCGACGGACGGACGGACGGACGGACCGCTAGCTAGCTAGCCATACTCCCAGCTTCTGCAAGGCAGAGGGATCTCACTCTGCAGCCCGCGCTTCATCTGTGCGCCGCACTGCAGCAATGACGCGCGCCGCGCAGGGACGAGGCTACGACGAGACGCTGGTGGTCATGAGCTCGCTCATCACTCGCCCCGAAGATCCTCGTGCCGCAGATCCTCTGACCGTCGACAGAACGCTGTGGGAGGTCCACTTCCAAGATGTGCTGCACTATCTCAAGGTATTTGAGTAGCACTGCTCTCATTCGTTGCGTGCTTGAACAACAACAGTAAGATTTTAGACTTCCTTTCTTTGGGCGAGTTTTTTTTTTCCTTTTTCTTTTGGGGGTTCTTCGCCTTCATTTTCTTGCTTGACGGCGGCAGAGAGCAGCTGAATGCAGTTGAGATTTTTGAGAAGTGGGAATTCCCTAAGTCGGAGGGAGGCTGTACCACAACAATGTCGTAGTTTTGGGTCGATGTATTTTGGCATTTTCGCTTTCTCCGTTGGGAATTGAGGTTCCAGCCAGGAGAATTTACTGCCTGGACACATTGTACGTGATGGGTAGTTTGAATCTCACTTGGTGCTTGCTAGGCATGATGGGACTCAAGTGGTCATCCCAAGGTGAGGAAACCTAGGGACCGCTTCTGAGTCCTTGGGGATGCTTAACCTCAATACAGTTATTGGAAATTGAACTGGCACAAGAAAGGGTCTACTATGGAGAGAAGGAATCACTCCCTGTGCATGTGATGAGATATTTGGTCACACTTGCTGGCCAATTCAGTGCCACATTTTGATAGAGAGCTTGCAGGCCTGAGAAACATGTGAGTGCATTTTCATGAGTCAATGATATAAATGTGCACATCCGCATCCAGACATTTACTGTGCTTAATTCAACATGAAATCATTTTGCTGAGAGACTTCTATCTACAAGTTGTTGATTGCTGGCTGGCCACATGGCCATTTCATGGTTATCCTCATCAGGCAGGTAGCTCCTTGTACAATGCATCTATACAAGTAGTTAATGGGTTGGTGTAGAAACATTGAAGCAGTTGACTGCACTTCCTTCATGCAAGACCTTGGGCAGTCAGTTCAGGTAGCCTCAATTGACTGGCAATTTTGCCTATCCCATAAAGGAGGCACCATCCTGACAGGTGAAGAGACAGTACTCACACTTTCCATCTTCTTTTTCTTTAGTCCTGGATGATTGCTCTGTGTCAGTGTTGCACCCATGCTTTATAATTGGAGTCCACTGCTAGTAGGGTGGCAACGGCAATTCTGATTTCACACATGTTCTCATGTGGTTCATGAACACTTACAAAGTAAGCACTGTGGACCCATGACACCAACTCCATGTGAGGATCCAGGTTGGGTTGGTTGGTGATGGTCCTCTCACCATTCAGCCATAGCATGTCGAGTTATGTAGTCAAGAGCGTGTGGCCATGCTTGCAAGGGTTTATGGGTTTAGGGTCTCTCAGATGCCTGCTTGGTGTTGGTGTAGTAGCCAGCCTGGGTAAAATGTGGTCATGGGTTCAACTGGTTCTTCAGAGTTTGAGAACCTGGGAGCTCTTGACTCACAGTGGGAAGACATGTTTGGGCCTTTACTACACAGCCCTGTTACAGTTATTTGAAGGATGCAGGGAAGAAACTAGTAACCATATGGGTCAAGAGGTAGTCATGCTTATCATAAATGTAGCGATGATGCTTTGTCTTCTACATTTATTGTGTGGGGCAGGACTCTGGATTTATATTAAAGTGACAATGTAAGAGTATTGATGCTTGGGATTGGTTGTGATGAATCCCAAGTAACCACTGTTGTGAAGTTCATGTGCAATGGAGAACTTACATGCCAGTGTGGTGGCAGGTCCTGGAGCTGGAGGAGCCTTTGTCACGCCTTAGTGTGATCCATGTAGCTGGAACAAAAGGAAAGGTGATGCAATTGGGACTATTGGCAGTTGTATTTCATGTCCTCCTGCACTAGTTTTTTGGGAGCATCCAAGCATCATTCCCTAGTGGTGAGGGCTGATGGTCAGGTTGTGACTCATTTTGGGTTCAGATCCTGCTACATACATAGTTGATTTCACCTATCCCATCTCTTTTGGAGTATCACTAGGTGAACTGGTCATGTAAAGTGTGGGGACCTTGTCCTCTTTGCAGAAATCCTTGGAACATTGCACATCTTTGGCAGTTTGATTGTCAAATATAACAATGATGCTTCATTGATAGCCAGAATGTTCAAAGCTTGAAGGAATGTACAACTATGCCCATTAGGAGGAATTGTCACTTTCATCTTGTGGCTTGCATGAAGAGTACACCTGATGTTTTGTTTGTTGCAGGGTTCGACATGTGCCTTTGTGGAGAGCATGTTGAGGGCATCGGGTTTTCGTACTGGCCTCTTCACATCTCCACACCTTTTTGATATTCGGGAGCGCTTCCGTTTCAATGGGTCTGTGTCTCAACTGGATATGCAGTTGTTTTGAAACCTGTCCGCTGGCTGTACATAAATTATATTAGTTGGAATGTACTGAGAAGAAGAGTTTATCTGAACTTGGTGACATCTCAGAGATTTGAGAATGAGCTGTTAGGCAGTCACAAGTTGCACTTCAAATTTGCTTTTGGGGCCAAGTTCTAAATACAATGCTCAAAGAACATTTATCTTATGTCTTCTGAGCCAGCCAGGCTTTGTAGAACAGGTTTACAACTTGTAGCCATAATATCTTGCTGCAAAGCAACATATGTATCTGAAGTAGACAATTGCCATGACAGTGTGGAGGTCCCAAAGGATATCTTTTTGCATCACTTTTGGTGGTGCTGGGATCGGCTTCAGGTTTGTGGACACACAACTGCTGTATCATGGTGAAGTTTGAGTGTTCTAACAGTTTATTTGCCTTCAATTCCCTTCATTTAGAGTCCAGGTGCATTTTTCTTTACTCGAAAATTTCAGTGACTAGGGTTTGCATTTTGCACTTGGGAGTCAGCTGCTTAGACAAGCTGGCTCCTGCTTTCACTATCCAAGGAATGTGTGCATGGACATACTCAATGAGTGGTGGAAACTTGTGCTGCCTAGGCTGATGCAGGACCAGAAGGGAAGATGCCAGGGTTCTTTCGTTTCCTCACTATTTTGGCAATCCGTATGTTTACTGCTGAACAGGTGATCATTACGAGACTGCCACTTGCAATGAAGAATAGTTAGTGGATCTCTCACACACTGGTTGCTCTGCCCTGATTCAGGTTGTAGCCCACATGAGCATGGTGTATTCATATATTGCACTGAGCATGGTGTATTATCTGCAAGGCCTGTGACTTTTCTGTGGTACCATTGTTGTAGGTTGATGTTGCCATTCTGGAGGTTGGCTTGGGTGGCCGCCTTGATGCCACCAATGTTGTAAGCCCTTGCAACTCACAGTAACTTCCAAGTCTGGGCTGGATTGATCTTGCTACACTGCTTTACACTGTCTGCTTTTCTATTTCCCTGACAATTGTGGAGTTCACTTTATCTTCCTGCCACATCTTGCAGCATTGGAAAGAATTGTCAATCTGTTAACACTTGAGCTGTTGAACTTCTACGGTTGGTGTAACTCTGCTTGTTGGGTGCAGGTCAGGTCTCCGGTGGTTTGTGGTGTTGCCTCACTAGGATATGATCACATGGAACTGCTTGGTATGTTTTCTGCTTTGATGTATCTTGAGTTTATTAGAACACCCAAAGTGCCTGAGGAATTGCAGCATTGGAAGGGAATGTTTCTGGCTGTCTCTTTGTATTTTTCCAGAACCACTAGCACAGACTGTCTGCATGGTCAGATATGTCAGAATTTCAGTTTGTTCTTGGGAGAATGAGGTCTGCGGAAACAGTTAGGATTGTAGTATGTCCACGTCTTCCAGCAACTGCAAACGGAGGTCAGGTTATTCTGAGGCGTCTTGTAGAGTCAGAAGCTCTGAATGATTGTGTGTGACACTAGGGAATACACTTGCGATGATTGCTGGTGAAAAGGCAGGCATCTTCAAGGTAAGAGCAACCATCTGTCATGGATGCTTTCTGCAGAAGTTGATGCATTTGGACATTGTGGAGACACATTATGCTTGGATGCTTGAATGAGAGTAGCATCACTACTGTACATCTGAGGAAGTTTTTGTGCTATGTTGGTTCTGATTGAAAGCCCACTTATTCTATTGGGAGCTTTGTGTGTGAAGGCAGGTGTTCCAGCATTTACAGCTCCCCAGCCAAAAGAAGCCATGGATGCTCTACTGAAGAGGGCCAAAGAGCTGTCGGTATGCCTCTTCAGCATCTCTGCCTAGAAGTTGATTTAGCCATAAGAGCTTTCCTGCATTGCACCCATCAGCATTGATTAGCAATAGATGATCTAAGAATTAATGTGGCATGCCTTGAGATGGGTGAATATGTGTGCTAAGATATCACTGGAGATTGCACCAACACTAGAGAGTTATGGTGTGGAGAATGTGCAACTTGGTCTGGAAGGGGAGCATCAGCAGATCAATGCAGCCCTGGCTGTTGCACTGTGCATCAGTTGGGCTTGTCGTAGCCCTCCCTCTGATCGTATACACCAACTGCAGCAGGTGACTTTTCCAAGCCCCATTGGACATGTATTGCAGAGGTCTTGTGTGCTGGTAAATGGCAGATTGCTTGAGCATTCTTTCAGCATTTGCAAGCTTGAATCATGTATGTGCTTCTGTAACAGTGATGCTTATAGAAATTTGTCTTGTCCAGACCTTGAATTTACTAGGTTCTGTAAGGATCTCAAAGAGATGATTGCCTGGCAGGAAGTAGCACGTGGAGGTCTGCCAGATTCATTTTTGAAGGGCCTTGCATCAACCAAATGGCCAGGGCGGGCAGAAGTGGTCCATGACCCATCTGGTCGTCTTTCATTCTACCTGGATGGAGCTCATAGCCCAGAGAGCATGGAAGCCTGCGCCAATTGGTTCTGTTCTGTGGTGAAGGCTGAGAAGGGTGGCTCTTTGAAAGGGGAGTCAAATGGCACCCATTGCATTGAGGCAAGCTCTGATGTGGATGACAAGGAGTGGAATTCCAGGGATTTATTGATCAGAAGGGTCAGTAATCCCATCGCAACAAACAAGGATTGCCCTTCTCTACTTGTATGGGGATTTTCTTTAGAATTTTGTACTGATTCTAGCACATCTAAGACTTGTCAAACTCCTGGGCATTGTAGAGTACCCATCACACACCAGGCAGTGGGTAGAGGTCTTCAACAAAGCCAAACATTTGATCGAGGTCCTTTGAGTTTGAAAGTGATTCTGACCAGGCTGGAGCTGGACTTTGCAGGTGCTTTTGTTCAATTGCATGCCAAAGCGGGACCCACAATCTCTGCTGCCTCCTATCATCAACACGTGTATGCGTACTGGTGAGTGGATTGGCCATCTGTTGGTGATAGCTGGCAAGTAAGGGGGTGCTGAAATGAGGAAAGGATGTCTGAGGCTAGGTGTTGAAAGCCATGGGAGTCCAAAGATGACTGAGGTCCAAAGTAGAGTCTTCTACTTGTTATGTGACGGATGTACCATGTAGTAGTTCCATCACTTAGAACAGCAAGCCTTGGTGTTCCAGGCCTTGTCGGGACAGCATCCTATGATATGCTGGATGCAGAAAATGATTTCCATGACTATGACCTTAGCATATTGGAGGATTGGATGTGGACTAATCTTGGGTGAAATGGATTTGTAATGTTATGCTTCAAGAGGGAAAATTCTTGTGTTTATCAAAATACCCAAACTCAATGTCAAGATATAAAACTTGGTTGTTGAGAAAAGGAGGATTGCATGTTGGCAGGGGTGCCACTGCACATGGCATTGTTTGTCCCACCATATTCCAGTTTGATCTCACTGGATAAGCGAGTACCTTTCAATGGAGCAACCTCTGACCTTAGTTGGCAGCAAACAGTGCAGCGGCACTGGGAGTCATTGCTTGAAGGCAAGCTCTCAGGTACGATGTTGCATTTTGGGATGTGCCTTTTGTATGTTATTCTGTTCATATTGTTCAAGTTCTTGAGAGGATGCTGGTGTTTTGAATGCAACTGTTCCCATACTTTGCTTTGGATGTACCCCTTGGACAGGTAGGTCAAGCACTGCTGCTGTTTCCCACAAGGAAAGATATGCACCTCACATTGAGCTGCTCTCAGAACTGAAGAATTCCACAGATTTTGGTGGTCAGCAGGAGGGTTGTATTGTCGGCTCTTCAAGTGCAGTTGTACATTCACTGCCTGCTGCTTTAGAGTGGTTCCGGAACTGCACGTCTCGTCACCCCCACCTCCGCCTTCAGGTAGTGATTGTTATTGAGGTCACATGTCTGCACTGGTGCCCATTGATGCCTCACTGTGTCATGTTAGGTCAGAGGTCTGACAAAATTGGGTCCTTGCATTCATCTGATGTGAATGTTGTTTGAAGATTTGAGGCCCTAATCAACTGGGAAGAGAAAAACATAGCTTCTGAATTGCAGTTTTCAGGTGTGTCTAGATGATATGGTATGTGCAATGTTTGACCAGGAAGGATGTTGAGGAGTCAAAGTGTAGGCTGACTGTGCCTCCAAGGATGAAGAGTAAATGATGTCCCATGTGGTGCTTGGTGGTCTTGACCAGGTGCTTGTAACCGGCTCACTGTATTTGGTAGGTGACGTCTTGAGACTACTGAAGCATTAACGCATTGTCACATCATTGAAGTGCTGAAGAGGTTAATGCTTCTTGCACAGAGTGATTCAGCAAGTGAGAACAGAAGGGTGAATGATAGTGCTTCCATATTACTAGTGCAAGCTCACTACGTCACTGCATGCCCATGCAGAGTACTTGCAGAAATGCACAACATGCACAGGTCTGTGCACATTTTCCTTACAAGTAATTTCTTGAAAATTCTGCACACTGTTGAGAAGTTCTGTGGTATGTGTGCCAAATTTTTGTTAAAACCTGCTCATCTTCAACTGAATTCTAGAATGTTTTTTCTTGAGGTCATCAAGTGAAAGCATGTGACTATGCTGAGGTGTAAGGCACCTTATTTTGCTCTTGTTGTGAGTCTTGTGGCCAAGGGCCTCCTAATGCAAGACACTGGAATCTTATGCTAAGTCCACTGGGCTATGAGGTACTGACAAGTATAGGCATGCAGAGAGAGTGAACCCTGCATTTTCCAATATCAACTGATAGCCATTCCTGTTGGTCCTGTACCTGTTAACCTTTCTCATGACACACTTGATGGTATATGGATTTACTACAATCACAGATGTTAGGTTGCATGCACAATTGTGCAGTGTCTCCAATGGCGTTATTAGCACTTATGTTGAAGCATGTGGTGACATAGGACATAAGAGGAAATATTTGTACTTGATGGAAAATGAGCAAGTGAATCATGAAGAGATGTGCCCAAGCTGCAATATGAGATTTCCTGTCTTGGGACTTTTGTCATTCAGTTGGTGCATCAGTCACAGCTGCTTTAAACTACTTTGTAGGTAGGGTTGTTATATGTATTGGAATATGGAAGCAAATGATCCAATTAGACGACAGTAGTCATCTGCAGTAAGTGCTGGAATGGAAATGCTGGTATAGACTCCAATCTTGTTAAATAAACGTAGATGTCTTCTGGCTGTCATTGTCTTCAGTGCTTAAACTGTTGATTCCCTTTGATGGCAGTAAAGGAAGATAATTATGGTTGGCCATCTCTTTATCTTTATGGTACTTTGCTACCGTTTATGGGGTTCAACAATGCATGAATTAGAAAGATCAAAGGTTTGTTGCATGATTTCCTTTGGTTGGGAAGTAGCAAGAGGTCCAAATGTGGAGTTAATTGGGCTAACTCTTGTGCCAAGAAGCGAATAGGTCAGTTGTAGCTTGTTGACTTAAAAAGAACCTATTGATGCACTCATGGCCAAATGGGTAGTTTGTGCTCTAAGAACAAATGGTTCCAATTTGAAACTCCTTTTAAGATGTTGATTAACAACTACTAGGCCAAACAAACTCTTTAGATGGGGAAGAGACCTTGAATGGGCTTTTGTTGACAAGTTTGTTATAGGCATGGTTTCAAAATATGGAGGCATGCCATGAAAGCTTGGAAGAAATCATTCCCGTATGTTCAATGGACTTTGGCCACTAACAAATCTCAACTACACCACCTATCTCTATCGTGGGAGAAAGACTTCAAAGGTAATCTATGAGTTTTCTCACTAGCAAGAAAGGTGTGAGAACTTTTTGTGGCCTTTGGGACAACATTCTCAACCACTTTATCCTAGTAGATAAGGTCAAAAAAAGATTTGACCTCACTTAAGAGGAAAGTGAAATATGACTTACAATCACCCAATCACTAACTCATAAAAAAATTGACCTCCTTCAAACTCAAGTAGGCATGCTTCAAGGTGATTGGATAGCTGGGGTGTATCAAGTTCAAGACGACCACTTACCTACTAGAGTCCTCTACGTTTAGGATGGAATCTTTATTCATAGCACACAAGGCCAAAATTAACTTTGAATTGCTAATTAAATAAAATGTTATACGGTGGGGCCCCAATCCAAAATTCTTAGCCCAATTGTGTGGTCTAGTAATGATCACAGTTTGCTTCATAATTCCATCTACTAGAATGCCATTGTGAGTGAGATTAGGAAGAGCCCCATTAAAAGTCTTTCCTTTTGTTTACAAGAACCTAAAGGAAATGTTCTTTGACCCATGACAATGGAAGTGGATGGATGGGGCTAGCTTTTAAAACTACTCAGCTATGCAAGGATGTTCATAAGATTTTAAACTATTAAACAACAAATATGTTATGAAGAAGAAGCCAACTAAGGATAGATGGAAAGGTGAATTCCAAGGAATGTATAAATCCAATGGATTAAAGTATGGAACCTTAGTTGACATCCAAATTGAAGAAGACCTTAGGAGAAACTACAATATAACCACCTTGGAGGAACATTTGAAGATGGAGAGGGTAGACAAGGATAAGCTATTGGATAGGTTAAGTGAGTTGAGTGATGAGATATTTACCCTCATGCACCACTAGGCTATCCAAGGGGTAAAGTAGGATCACAAGAGGATGTCTTGCAACGACAATTGCAGCTGTCACAAAAGATAGTAGTTAGCTTGTAGGCCCAAACAAACTTGCTCACAGGGATAGTAATGCCCAAATTGCAAGAACAATTATTACAATGGAAAAGACTATCAAGTAAAGAAAAAAAGAAACAATGTGAAAACACATTAGGGTAAGGCATGTTTTATGTTTGCTTATTATCTTACAACATTTAGTATCTTACAGCAATTGGTGTCATGTTGCAACTACCATTTTTTATAAACTTGAAAGAAAAACCATAATGCCTCATGTAGTTATTGCCTATTGTTTACATACCTTTTATAGATGTTACTTACTGTTTGTAGCACTTGCAAACCTTTTGTAGTTGTTGCTTACTATTTGCAATACCTTTTACAAACCTTAGTTCCAGTGGTTACTTCCTTGTTGTTCCATTCTAGCAATTATCATCATGTAGTAAAGTGCATTTTCTACTCTAAAACTAGAACAAATTTTTTTTTCATATTATAACTTTATAAATGAAAAGAATTAATACATAAAAGTAACAAAGTTCTATATAAATTTAGTAAGAACTACTTTCCTTTCTTCTATCACACTTTAAGTAGAACACACACCAAGAAGAAACATTAGAATAAACTTCAACCATTTTTCATTACATAAGGACAAATATATTTCTTTCCCATGTTTTTTCCCTTCTCTCTTGCACAAGAGTGTCACACACAAGCATCTTCCTAGTGATATAATGTTTAATGTTTCATGAATAATGGAAATTAATGATTTGAAATTCTAATGAATCCTTCACTCCTCCCAAAAAATAAATAAGGAACTGAAGAAAGATGTTCATCACACAAAGGTTGAATTTTTATGCTCTTAGATTTCCTTATCCTTCTACATCTCATTATTTTAATTCTTTCCACACATCCTAGTTAAGGGAAATTGATCCATCCCTTATCCACTTAAATTAGTTAACATAAATGGCTTCACCCCCTAATAAATAGAAGGTGGTAAGTAGGATATTTACCATTAATAATTTAGTTATTAAGATGCCCTTTTAAATATAATGGACTAGGATATTATTTTTAGTAACTAATATAATTTTGATTAAAATTCCTCCTAGAATGAATTTTTGATTATTTTGCCCCATGAAGGTAGTTCATTGTATTGATAATACTAGAAACCACTTTCATTTTGTAATTCTCATGTGATTGTTTTGCCATCCGATGGTAACTACCATCCAATGACGATACTATTATCTCCTAACATCCATGGTGTTTAACCAACATAGGACAATTTTATGCCCCTAACATTATCATCCCCTCCATTTTGGATTTCGTCTTCAAAATCCTTGGTTTACAAATCCCAAGCATGAAAATAAGATTATTGTCCTTTGGAATCCAAGCTTTCAATTACCTTGTGTTGTTTCCTATCAAGTTGGTATTGGTAAACTACCATCCATTCATTCTTCATCCTTGAAGGTCATTGGAGGAGATAGATGTGTTATAACCCTTTCCACAACCAAAGCAAAGGTGACATAGAAGTAAAAATCATTACCTTTTTCTAGGTGAAGGTAACTTCATACACCTCTTTCCACAAATTGGTCCCATTCATTGTTTTGTTTTGGCCAAGTTTTTGCATTTAATTGTCCAACCACAATAAGTACCAACTATGGCTGCCCAATGTGGTAATTATTGTCATTTGGTTTGCTTATTTAATGAAGGACTACCAAGTTATGATTCTTTGTTCTTGCCCCTTGGTAATCATGAAACATGATTTTGTAGAAGTTGGTATTGTTCCTTCCTTTATGAAATGAACTTCCACCTCCATGGTCCTTTCCACCTCTTTTTCCTCCTTGGACAACATATGATAATATGTTGAATCTTGATGTATTATTGTTTCCCTAGACAACAAATGGTAGCCTATTGAGTCTTGATGTGTTATTGCTTCCTTCAACAATATATGGTAATGTGATGCTTCTTTTGGTGCTACTACCTCCTTGGATAGTAAACAGTTGAGTTTTGATGTGTGATTGCCTACTAGGACAATATACAATAATGTGTTGAATCTTCATGTGTTGCTACCTCCTTGGACAATAAACGATAGTTTGTTGAGTTTTGATGTATTGTAGCTTCTTTGGACAAGAAATGATAGTTTTTGAGTCTTGATGTGTTATTGCCTCCTTGGACTACAAATGGTAATTTGTTGAATCTTGATGTGTTGTTGCTTTTTTGGATAGGAAACAATAGTTTATTGAATCTTGATGTGTTGTTTCCTCCTTGGACAATAGACGGTAATTTATTGAATTTCAATATGCTACTACTTCTTTGGACAATAGATGATAGTCTGATCCATCTTGTGGTGCTATTGCCTCCTTGGACAATAGATGGTAGTATGTTGATTCTAGTGTTACTTCTTTGGAGAGTAGACGGTAGTTTGATCTACCTTATGGTGTTGCTACCTCCTTGGACAGTAGATGATAGTCTATTGATTTTTGTGGTGTTGCTATTTCTTTGGACACTAGACAATAGTCTATTAATTCTTGTGGTGCTGCTACCTTGTTGGATAGTTTGTTGGTTCTTGTGGTGTTGTTGCTTTTTTGGACAATAGACAATAGTTTGTTATTTCTTGTGGTGTTGTTGCTTCTTTTGATAGTAAATGGTAGTTTGTTGATTCCCGTGCTGTTGTTATCTCCTTGGACAATAAACAATAGTCTATTGATTCTTATGTGTAATAACCTCTTTGGATTGCAAATGATAGTTAGTTGATTCTTGTGTTGTTGCTACTTCCTTGGACAATAGATGGTAGTTTTTTGAGTCTTGATGTGCTATTGCCTCTTCAAATAGTAGACAACAACCTTGGCTATTCACTTTATTAAGAAGAATACATCTTGGGGGGTCGGGGGTGGGGGGAAATAGTGTGCTGTGCTATGCATCAACACAATGTGAGAAATTTTTTTTCATCTCATTTCGATTAGAAAAAGTCTAAGTGAAAAATATTTTTGAAACTACATTTAATTCTAACATTTAAAAATACACTCCAAACCATCCACATTAAGCACAAAGTTTTGACTTGTATAACATACATCACATACTAGCAAATGCTCATAATCCCACCTTTACAATTTTATAACATACTTATTTCAAACTTTTTAATTTTTGACATTTGGACATCTTTGCACATAGTAGTCCATCAATTTCATTTTTTTGACATTCAACATTGCATATCAAAAGCAATATAAGTACCCTACACATAAATATGGGTGCCTCTTGAAAATACTTTTTAAAAAATGTACTTTTGCTTGTGTTTTTTGAAGAAAACCAATTTTTACGATTCATTAACTACTTTTTATCTAATTGATAGTGTTTTCACCCCCTAAAGTTTATCAATAGTTTCATCAAAGGCATGGTGGTCTCCCTCACAAATTGCAAAGCGTTCAAATTGCAAAATATGTTTGACAAAATGAAAATTGATCACCAACATTTTTGCAAGAATCAAAATTCAAATTCCAATGAGAAAGGATCCAATGTGAAAATTGATAGAGTTGAAAACTATAAAGACCCATTGAATCAATGGATATCACAAACAAATCTTGAAACAAGACAACGTCACATAAACAATAAGAAACTTTTGAAATTGCTCAAACAAATACACAAGTTGAGAATTTACCCGAACCTCAGGAGTAAGTCATCATTGTAGTATTGTTGCATACAGGTTTGGATTCAAGTTTCAACAATCAAATTCTCCCATTGATTGAAGATTTGACAAATTCAATTTAAGATCACTAAGGCTAACAACTTACAAGAATGTTGCACATTGGATGTTAGGCCTTAAGATTTGGCAAACTTTCACACAAATTGCTTAGGAGAACTAAAATTGAAATGAATCCTTGGACATAATTTTTTTACTGCAAATCTACCATGAACACAAGTGAAAATGGTGGCTATGTTACCATCAAGCTGAGTGAAGGGAGTGGTGATAGATAGAGGTCATGCTGAGAGAATTTTCATTAAGAATGGTGCATTATTGAGAGTGGAAGGAAACAACCCATTGGCAATGCCCCTCAAAAAGTTGCATCCAATGGATTTATGTGATTGCTATTCCTTGTGACATATCTCATAGTCATGGATCAAACAAGTGGCTGTAAAATATAATTCACTATCAGACTTAGGCAATTTCAGCAGAAAAAACTGCTATAAACGGTAGGGTGGTAGCATCAAACTTTTCAACATCAAAATTATACCAAAAAAAAAAGGAAGCAAAATAAAGGCTGGTGAAGGACAAGGGAAAAGGCGTTCCCCAACACAATGTACATGCAAACTTCAATATGGAAAGGTCCAGACTCTTTTGCAAATGAAAGGAACAATAACCCCAATGTCCTAGACAATTGAATTCTTCCACTGCTTAAGGTGCCAGGCAAATATTCTGCCTCACAAGAAAACTCCAAATACAAAGAGAAACAAAGTAATGTGCATGAACACATTGACTGTTAGGTGACTCAAGGTAACCAAAAAGACAAATCCAAACTACCATATCTAGCAATCCCATTGACGAGGAAAAAAGATATTCTGCTGAACATTGAAAATAATGATCCGTTTCTAACATTTTCATTCATCCTCGAAAATTCTCACAACTGTAACAAATCTTATTACACATTGAGATATTAGTTCAGTCGATATAGCTAAGAAAAAAATCCAGACCAAAAAATGCATTAATTTCATTGGACCGTAACATTTATTCTTCACACCTACACATGCCTATTCAGCACCCTCTGTATATTAGTACACTAATAAGTACCCCTAGTTTATAATGGAGGTATTAGCCCAGGCCAAAAATGGTGACAAACAGTTTTGGCTCATTGCGAAAAAGAAAGTTGGGCTTGCGAGGCACCCCCAACTAATTAATATGAAACAGTAGAAGTACCCCCAGTTTATAATACCTACCCCATACTATAACTATATGGCCAAGGTTAAAAATTGTCTGTTCTTTAGGCAAATGGATGGTACCAAGACACCTGACAAATGCCCGTTATGTGGCCAGGATGATGTACCAGCACCCAAGTTGGTACCTTTACCATTTTGAGTGAGGCCTCTTAGTGACCAAATTAAGCTCAAAAAATGTTAGATTTGAACTCAGAGACCCTGATTTAGTCTAAGCAAGGTGTATTATTATTTAAAAATAATAATTGTAGTAAATAATGAAAACAGCTATGCCAACCTTTCAGACACATGCCCTCCAAAGTCCACACTCCAGAGCATCTTAACTATAACCAGCGACTACTCTTTAAACCCCTCTGAGCCAATAAGCATTTTTATATTCAATCTCATCTCCAGAAGATACCGTAAACTTTAACTATTGTGACTCATTTGGGGCTGGCCAATCCATGAAATGTGAGGTTGTACAACGCACTTCTTCTTCATGGACTGCATGAGAGGTAAGTAGTTAACTATGGGATGATTGTCACCTACTAGAATATGCTGGTTTCATGCATTTGAAAGAGCAGGTAACCTCAGGAAGTGTGAGGTGAATGGTGGAATCTCTCCTGAGTGACAATTACATACTCATCACCATAATCTTTGGTTCCCAATCATGAAATTTAATGAAATCTAAGGCTTTTGGAGGCCTATTTTGATTAGGGTAATGCCAGAGGAGCAGGGTGTTCCCAAAATAATTCCTTGCTCAAGGGTATTATGCAATCTGAAGCTGTGGCAGGAATATATATATATATATATATATATATATATATATATATATGTTTCTATAATACAATAGTATCTTGGCCATTTTGACACATGTCTGTCGAATAATTGATTAATTTTGAAAAATTCATTTCAACGAATGAAATATTCCTAAATATTCACTATTGTCCTTCACAATATTTTTTGATTTGGAAGAAATAATTTTTGAAAATTTCAACATTTCTGAAAATAATA
>Ga0116231_10008950_pt1 | contig 17256 bp, 16 predicted proteins | sample S1TSphgellanicum_2_FD_89695 | JGI IMG/M metagenome (GOLD analysis project Ga0116231, IMG submission 89695) | Host-associated microbial communities from peat moss isolated from Minnesota, USA - S1T2_Fd - Sphagnum magellanicum MG | ecosystem: Host-associated > Plants > Peat moss > Unclassified...
ATCGAGGAAACCATCGCCCACCTCACCCGCCTGGCCAGCGCCGGCAACATCTACGTCAACCGCAACATCATCGGCGCGGTCGTCGGCGTACAACCCTTCGGCGGCCACGGCCTGTCCGGCACCGGCCCCAAAGCCGGCGGCCCCCTCTACCTCCGCCGCCTGCTCGCCGAAGCGCCCGAAAACCATGGCCTACCCACCGCCAAGCTCGCCCCGATCTTCAGACTTTTCCTCGACCACCTGGCATCCCAAAGCATCGACCCCTCCCCAGCCGCCCCCTACGCCACCCTCGCCCCCTCACCCTCCCCCATCCCCCTCCCCGGCCCCGCCGGCGAAACCAATCTTTACCAACTTTTGCCCCGCGGAAGAATCCTGTGCGTGGCCACCACCCAGCAACACGCGCTCGCCCAAACCGCCGCCACCCTCGCCACCGGCAACACCGCCATCCTCCGCTGCCCAAAAAATCTCCCCGCATTCGAAAACCTGCCCCCCTCCCTGGCCGACCTCATCAAACCCGGCGCGGACGATGCCGGCATCGACGCCGTCCTCTTCCAAGGCGATACCGCCGCTCTCAAAACCCTCCTGGAGCAACTCGCCGCCAGACCCGGCAAAGTGATACCCGTGCACTCCCTAACCCGCGAAGCCGGCCTCTACCCCATCGAGTTCCTCATGCGGGAATCAGTCGTTTCCACCAACACCGCCGCCGCCGGCGGCAACGCCAGCCTGATGACGATTGGTTAGGAAGATAAGGCAGCAAGAGGTCGCTTTTTTGAAAAAAAGCTCCGCAAAAAACTTTTATTTTCCCTGAAGTTTATAGGGCCGCGGTTTGGCCGCTCAAACACCGCGATCATCTGCGGTCATCTGCGACATCTGCGGATAAACCTTCTTTCACACTCTAAAACCCCATCACCTCCGCCATCACACTAGCCTCCAGCCCTCCATCCGCCGCCAAATTCACCCCATTCACCCAGCGCGCCCCATCCGAGCACAAAAACGCAATCACCGGCGCAATATCCGCCGCCGTGCCCGCCCGCCCCACGCGCGTAATATCCGAATCCACCCGCTCATCCCCCAGCACGCTCCGAAACTCCGCCAGAATCGGCGTCTCCACCGGCCCCGGGCTCACCGCATTCACCCGCACGCCGCGGTCCTTGAACAGCGGCAGATGCGCGGCGCGAAACGTCCACAGCAGCAGCGCCTCCTTCGAAACCGGATACACCTCCTCATCCTTGATCCCGAATTCCGCCACCACCGTCTCGACATGCGGAAACCCCTGAATTCCCGCCAGCCCCTTGGCGCGCTCCAGATTCTGCCGCCACCCAAACCCGGCGATCGACGCCACATTCACCACCGCCCCGCCCTCCCGCAGCCTCGGCGCGCAAGCTTCCGTCAGCGCCCGCAGCCCATAAAAATTGATCGCCAGGCTCTTCACCGCGCCCAAAGTCCCGGACACCCCGGCCACATTGCACAGCGCGTCAAACTTTTTCGGCAGCCGCGCCGCCAGACTCACAATCGCATCCGGCGTCGAAAGATCGCCCTGTAAAAACCCCGCCATCGGCAAAGCCGCCTCGCGCCGGTCGATCCCGATCACATCCGCCCCCAAATCCCCCAGCAGCGCCGCAGCCCGCGCCCCGATGCCGGACGAACAACCGGTCACCACGATGGTCTTGCCGAACAGCATGTTTCTCTCCCGCGCGAAAATGATTTTGCCGTTCAGCAAAGCCGGAAAAACCGCACGGCGCAACCCGCCGCCCTCCGCTTCATTCCTGGTAAACTTCGTGTTGCTAAGGTTTCATTATCGCGGCCGGCAAGCGGCCGCACCGGCTATTTCATCCCGCGGCCAGCCGCCTATTTATGTCAGGCCGCGGGCGCGCATGACGCCCTGGGAGGGAAATATGATTCTGCTCTTTGACCCCTACGCCAACCGGCACTGGTCGATCGCCGACGTTAGGCTGGTGAACAAGGTGGCGGACGCGCTGTACGCCGCGCATGACGATCTCGATCTGACGGCACTCAGCACCGCCATCCGCCGCGCCTACCGCCCGGGCATGCACGCCCATGCGCTGATGCTGCATGTCAGCCGCGAACTCCGCCTGCCCCGCGCCGCGTAAAAAAGCCTTTTCAGCCCGGCAGGCCGCCCAAAAACATATCCACCGCGAGATCCGCGACAATCTCCGTCGTGACAGGTCCGGACGGGTCAAACCACGTCAACATGCTGTTCAACAGCCCGAAAAACATCATCACCACCGGCCGCCGGTGCTCGTGCCCGCGCAAACCGGGCCGCAGACTGGCCAGCAGCCGGTCGAACATCGCCATGATATGGCGCTGCACCTCCACAATCTCGGCGCGCCGCGCCTCCGGCAAATGCTGCAAATCCTGGAACACGATTTTGTGATGCGCCGGCGACCCGGCGGACAGCGTCATCAAATCCCGCGCCAGCCCCCGCAATTTCGCCTCCGGCGGAATCGCCTCCAGCTCCACCCGGAACGCGGCCTCGGCAAGGCTCTGAATATAGCCGTCCATCACCTCGAACAGAATATCCTCCTTCGCCGGGAAATAATGATAGATCAGGGATTTCGAGGTCCCGCACGCCTCCGCCAGCTCCGCCACCGAAGCCGCCGAAAACCCTTTTTGCGCGAACAGCGCCGCGGCCGCCGCCAGAATCGCCTCCCGCCGCGTGTCATAATCCGCATACAGCGTTTTGGTCATGCCAAGTTCACTCCTGCCCTTTTGGGCAGTCTTTGCGCAAAACCTTGAATAAGGGGTTAGGGTTTTGGGGGAAGAAAGAGCTTCTTTTTTGAAAAAAAGAAGCAAAAAACTTTTAAGGGCGGGCTGCGGCACCTCCGGTGTCCCTTTAATTGCCCCTGTCAGGGGCAATTAAAGGGACACCGGAGGTGCCGCAGCCCACGCGCAAAAGTTTTTTGCGCGCTTTTTTTCAAAAAAGCGCTTCTTCCTACCTATCCAATTCTTCGCTTCCTGAATCAGTTATGAATAGGTTATAGCCGACTGGGGCCGCTAGCTGCATTCGAAAGGAAGCATTGACTTGTCTGAGAAGCTGATCCTCGCATGACGGCGCGGCTGATGGTGGTCGATGACGACCCGGCCAATGCCCGCTTCCTGGAAGCGGCGCTTTCGGCCGAATATTATGAAGTAAAAACCATTTGCGAGGCCGGCCAGACCCTCTCCCAGGCCGCCGCCTGGCAGCCGGACGTCATCCTGCTCGACGTCATGATGCCCCGCGTCAACGGCTACGAGCTTTGCGAGCAGCTCAAATCCGAGGACTCCACCCGCCACATCCCGGTGGTGATGGTCACCGGCCTGAAAGATCCGGCCGACCGCCGCAAAGGCCTCGCCGCCGGCGCCGACGAGTTCCTCACCAAGCCGATCGAGCACGAAATCCTGCTCGCCCGCCTGCGCGGCATCATCCGCCTGAAGCGCGTGCTGGACGAGTGGCGCGCGCGCTACGTCACCATGGCGGCCCTCGGCCTCGGCGGCGCGCGCGACGCCACGGTGCCGGACGGCCGCGCGCTGATCGTGGACGACCTGCTGATCCGCGCCCGCCGCCTGCAGGTTCTGCTGGAATCCGCCGGCATCGCCACCACCTTGGCGGCCAACGACACGCAGGCCTGCGAGGCGGCGGAGGACGAGAATTTCGACCTGGTGATCCTCAGCCTCTCGCTGCTGAGCTGCGATCCGCTGCGGCTGATCGCCAAATTCCAGTCCTCCGCGCTGACGCGCGACACCCCGCTGCTGATGACCGCGGAGCGCGAGCAGACCGCGTCCGTGATCGCCGGCCTCAACCTCGGCGCCGCCGACTGCGTTGCGCTGCCGCTGGACGAGGGCGAATGCCTGCTGCGCGTCAACCACCTGATCCGCCGCAAGCGCCACCAGGAGGCGCTGCGCGACGATGTCAGCCAGGCCCTCGCCCTGGCCGTCATCGACCCGCTGACAAAATTATACAACCGCCGCTACATGATGACGCATCTGGAACGCCTATGCGGCGACCGCGCCGGCGCCCGCTTCGCGGTGCTGATGATCGACGTCGATCATTTTAAGAAAATCAACGACCAGTTCGGCCACGGCATCGGCGACAAGGTGCTGGAGGAAACCGGCAAGCTGCTCTACGGCATCCTGCGCAAATCCGACCTGATCTCCCGCTTCGGCGGCGAGGAATTTTTGACCATCATCAGCGGCCTGTCCGACGAGCGCCGCGCTTTGGCCGTGGCCGAAAAACTCCGCCTGGCGATCGCCGAATTGCGCATCCTGCCGGAACTGCGCCTCAGCGTCAGCATCGGCGTCGCCATCCGCGAACTCGGCGCCGAAATGACCGCCGCCGATCTGATCGAACGGGCGGACAAGGCAATGTACCACGCCAAGCGCAAAGGCCGGAACGTGGTGTGCCTGTACAATAACGAAGTGGCGATGCCGGCGGGACCGGCGGAGGTGGCGGAATGAAGGGCACGATCCGGACAGCCTATGCGCATGACCAGAACGCCGCGGCGGCGGTGCGCGCCGCGCAGGCGGATTTAGGCGACGAACCGGCGGACCTGATCGTCGCCTTCGTCGGCGGCAAACACGCCCCGGAAGCCGCCTTGGCCGCCTTGCGCGCGGCGTTCCCCGGTATCACCCTGGCCGGCGGCGCCGCCGCCGGCGCCATCTCCGCGCACGGCTTCGGCTATGGCGGCTTCGAAATCGGCCTGATCGCCTTCGCCGGCGCCGACGTGACGCCCGCGGTGGTGGCCACCCGCGACCTCCTGTCCGGCGAATTCGCCGCCGGCGAGACACTCGGCGAAGCCGTCCGCGCCCGCACCGAGGACGGCCAGGCCGTCCTCCTCCTCTTCGACTCCGTCGCCAGCACCGCGCCCCTCAAACTGCACCCCGCCAGCCAGATCATGGCCGGCTTCCAATCCGGCCTCGCCGCCCGCGAACTGCACATCGTCGGCGGCGGCCTGCTCACCGACATCAACCTCTCCGACGGCTGGCTGCTCGACGGCGGCGAGGTCTGCAAGCACGCCGCCGCCGCGCTCATCTTCCCGCCCGGCATCGCCGCGGAAACCGTCATCTTCCACGGCTGCCGCCCCGCCAGCTCGTTCCTCGACATCACCAAAATCGAAGGCGCGGAAGTCCTGGAACTCAACGGCGAACCCGCGCTCACCGTCGTGGAACGCATGCTCGGCCTCACTTTGGGCACCACCAGCGGCCAGCAGCTCTCGCTGGTCGCCACGCTCGGCCAGAAACAGGGCGACCCCTACGCCCCGTTCGACGAAAACGCCTATGTCAACCGCCTGATCCTGCAGGCCAACCCGGAGCGCGGCTCCCTCACCCTCTTCGAACCAGACTTCGAAGTCGGCGCGCGCGTACAGATCATGAGCCGCGACAACATCCTGATGCTGGAATCCGTCACCCGCGGCGTCGATGACCTGCGCTCCCGCATGGCGGCCAAAACCACTTTGCTCGGCCTTTATATCGACTGCGCCGGCCGCGCCAGCGTGATGACCGGCGCCGAGACCGAGGAAGCCGAGCTGGTGGTGGAAACCCTGGCGCCCAAATTCCCCTTCATGGGCTTCTATTCCGGCGTGGAAATCGCCCCCTTCGCCGGCGGCACCAGCCGCCCGCTGGACTGGACCGGCGTATTGACGGTGCTACAAGCCGCTAGATGAACGTTCCCGCCACGCCGAGCTTCGAACAGCTCCAGCGCGAACTCGAATTCTACCGGCGAGAATACGACGACATGGGCGCCCGCCTGGTGCGCCTGCAGGAAGAACAAAGCCGCGCCGCGCGCGAGGCCCGCCGCAGCAAGATCGTCGCCCGCCTGGTGCGCGACGCCTACCAGATCGTCCATCAGGACATTTTCGCCAGCAAAATCGGCGGCCTGATCCTGGCCATGGTCGCCGACACGGCCCTCTGCGACAAGGCCGCGTTCCTGAAGCGCGACCCGGTGGATACCGAACGTTTCGTGGTGGAACACGCGCTCGGCGGCATGACCGGCGAAACGCTGGAACTGCCGGCCCCGCCGGCCTTCCTGTTCACCGCCTCCGGCAAGCCGGCCGAACCCGCCGCCGCACCCCTGACCGCCTTGATCGGCGTGCCCTACATCCTCTTTGCCCATGACGAATCCTCCGGCCGCGGCGTGCTGCTGGGCAAGAAATTCGAAGGCAACATCCACCGCCCCTACGAGGCGCGCGACGCCGAAATCGTCGAGGTCGTGCTGGCCGTCTATATCGACCTGCTGCTGCGCAAATCCGCCGAGGCCACCATGCGCCAGGCCCGCCAGGCCGCCGAGGAGGCCAGCAACACCCGCGCGCGCTTCCTCGCCAATCTCAGCCACGAATTGCGCTCGCCGCTCAACACCATCATCGGCTTTTCCGGCCTGATGCTGGAAGGCCGCGCGCGCGCCCCCACGCCCGAACAGCGCGACGAATTCGCCCGCCAGATCCAGGACGCCGGCCGCAGCCTGCTGGCGCTCGCCAACGACATTCTGGATTTCTCCAGCCTCGGCCACGCCCGTCTGCAGCTTCGCCGCGAATGGGTGCCCCTGGCCCCGCTGCTGCACGCCGTGGCGCGCGCGCTCACGCAGGACATCGCCGCCCGCAATGTCTGGGTCGATGTCCTACCGGTGCAGGCGGAGCTGCAGGCGCATATCGACTACGACCGCTTCCGCCAGATCCTCACCAACATTCTGGGCAACGCCGTGAAATTCACCCCGCCCGGCGGCCGCATCGAGCTCGGCGCCTGCCTCGAAGGCCGGTCCGGCATACGCCTCTCGGTCCGCGATAACGGCATCGGCATCCGGGAGGAAGACCTCGCCCGCGCCCTGGAACCCTTCGTCCAGCTCAAATCCGAATCCCACGACCACCCCCGCGGCGCCGGCCTTGGCCTGCCGATCGCCAAACAACTGGTCGAAGCCCATGACGGCGAACTGCAACTCGCCAGCGTCTTCGGCATGGGTACGGAAGTCACAATCCTGCTCCCCGAGGGCTCCGGCAAGCTGGGCTAGCCCGCCCTGCGGGCGCTTGGCCCGGGAGTGCCTATAATCGCCACCCACGGTGGCGATTATAGGCACTCCCGTTCCACACGCCCGCAGGAGCAAAATTTTTTGCGCGCTTTTTTTTAAAAAAGCGCTTCTTCCTTTCTTCCTTTTCTTACTACCCGAGCACTCCCCTCGGCGCCCGCTCCATCGCCGCGAAATTCTGATCAATCGCCCGAAACAACCCCCAGCTGTCCGCATAATTCAACGGAAACCCCGGGCATCCCGCCGCCATATCCGCCTGCCGCGCATAGGCGTAATTCGTCCATTTCTTGCCCGGCCGACGGTGGTGAAAATCGTGGCACGGCGCGTCTCCCACCAGCACGAACAGCCGCACGAATAATTGCAGCGTCAGCATGTTCGCCCACCATAGCGCCCAGGCCGCCATGCCGCCGCGCGCCGGCGGCGCGCTGCCGGGAAACACGCCGGCCGTCGCCTCGCACACCAGTTGGCGCCCGCGCTGCTCGATCACCTCCGCCGCCGGCAGCCGGTGCTCGCACAGAATCCGGAAAACTGTTGCAATCTGCAATAGAATCGTCAAGGGCAACAACCACGCGACCGCGATCACCAGCAGCGTATGCGTCGCGAGTCCCAGCGCGATCACCCCGCCGCAAAACGCCATCGCCACCGCGTTATGCAGAGGATCCGGCGAGGCCATGCTGCCCGCGATCCGCTTGCGCAAAAACCGCGCGTGAAACACCGGCGAGACCAGCAGCCATAACAGCCGCCGCCACAGCGCGCGCCGCGTCGTCGCCGCCCGCAGCGCGCACAGCCCCACCACAAATCCGGTGAACTCATCGTCATCGGTAAACAATATGTTAGCGCTGTGGTGCTGCATGTGTTCGCCCTGATAGGCGTCGAAATGCTTGAACAGCAGCAGCGCGGAAATCAGCCGCCCGGCGCGGCGGTTTTTTTCGCGCGTCGAAAACACCGTGCCGTGCGCGCAATGATGAAAAATCACCACCTGAAACAGCCCCAGCCCGGAACTGGTGGCGAGCCACCCCGCCGGCAGCGCCAGCCAGAATGCCGCGCTTCGCGGCCCCAGCCACGCCATCGCCGCGGCCGAAGCCGCGGTGCCCAGCACCACCAGCAGCACCGCCTCGATGACGAACGAGACCGGCGCGCGCGGCGCCAGAATCTCGCCCGGCGCCGGCTTGGCGGTCAGCCAGGTGAGAAAGGGTTGCAAAAAACCCGGCAGCCGCGCGGCCATTTCGGAACGCGGGTCTTCGGGCAGCGAAAGACGCATCGGCTGAGGCAATGCTGACAAATCGGATTTTGAAACATGCATGGCGTGAGATACTCTTTCCTAACTTCAGGTGAGGCCACCCTCACTCTCGCAACCTGGAATTGAATCTTCGGCATTCCGGCTTGAACCCGTCGCAACGGCTAAGAATCGCGTGAGAAAAGCTGTTAAATGTCGAAGTGGTAACGCATCAGCGTGCTTGAAAATTGGGACGTTTTGAAGGTTTTTGTGGAAATACTAACGAATTTTAATACTTGCCCGCGCCATGCGACACGCGAACCTGCGATGAAAACCGCGCTCCGCTGGTCCGCGAAGATATGGTAAGCTGCGTGACATCAGGGAGGAATTCGCCGTGAGCCAGGCCACCATCGCGACCACGGCGCCCGGCGCCACCGCCGCGCCGCACCGGCATTTTTGTACCGACTGCGGAATATCTCGCTCAATTAATCCAAAAAATTGCGGCCGCGCCTGCCAGTTCATCAACCCGGATTACCGGGCACTCGAACAGCAGGTCCACGGCCGCGCCCGCGACATCTCGAAGCCGGACGAGCTGCATTTCGGACCCTTCCGCCGCATGCTGCGCGCCCGGCTGGACCCTGCCCTGCCCGGCGCGCAATGGACCGGCATTACAACAAAGATAGGTGAACGCCTGCTGGAACGCGGCATCGTGGACGCGGTGCTCACCATGCGGCCAGACTCCGCCGACAAATGGCGCCCCGTCCCCGTGCTCATCACCAGGCCTGAGGACATGGCCAGCGTCCGCGGCATGCGCATGGGCTACGCCCCGCTGCTGGCCTTGCTGGAACCCGCCCTCGCCCAAGGTTTGAAACGCCTCGCCGTCATCGGCATCCCCTGCCAGGTCTATGCGCTGCGCGCGCTCGAACGCGAACTCGGTTTCGAAAAACTCTACGTCATCGGCACCCCCTGCTCCGACAACACCACCACCGAAAATTTTCACAAATTCCTGGCCCTCCTCACCCCCGCGCCGGACACCGTCACGTACTTCGAATTCCGCGCGGACTACCACGTGGAAATGCGCTTCTCGGACGGCGCCAAACGGGAAATCCCCTTTCTCCAGCTACCGATTTCCGATCTGCCCGCGGATTTTTTCCCGATGACCTGCCGCACCTGCGTGGACTACACCAACGTCCTCGCCGACATCACCGTCGGCTACATGGGCGGCCAGGGCGAACAATGGCTGCTCATCCGCAACCAGCGCGGCGAGGACCTGGCCGCCCTTCTCGGCGCCGAGCTGCGCACCGAAGCCCCCGGCAGCGCCGGCAAACGCCAAGGCGCGGTCAAGGGTTTTTTGGAAAACACCGCGCGCGCCGCCGGCGGCCTGCCGCTGCGCCGCATGCCCAATTTCATGCGCCGCGTCATGGGCTACCTGATGCCCCGCATCGGCCCCCGCGGCATCGAATTCGCCCGCGCGCGCGTCGAAATGAAAGCCGTCGAAACCATCCTCCACCTGCGCCGCACCAACAAATCGCGCATGAAGTCGATGGTGCCGCCGCATGTTTGGCAACTGGTTAAGCCGTATGGGATAGAGCCGGAAGAAGACGAGACGAGTAAGTAAGGAAGTAAGAAGCGCTTTTTTGAAAAAAAGCGCGCAAAAAACTTTTGCGTGGGGGCTGCGCAAGTCCGGTGTCTCTTTAGCGCCCCCGCTGGGGGCGCTAAAGAGACACCGGACTTGCGCAGCCCCCGCGCAAAAGTTTTTTTGGTTACTTTTTTTTCAAAAAAAGTAACTCCTTACTTACTCCCCAAATAATTCGCGAACGCCTCCAACGTCGCCTCCGACGCATAATGCTCCATCCCCTCCGCATCCGCCTCCGCCGCCTCCCGCGGCACCCCCACCGAAAGCAATAATTCCACAATCAGCCGGTGCCGCGCCCGCACCCGATGCGCCAATTCATGCCCCGCCGGCGTCAAAAAAATCCCCCGATACGGCTTCGCCGTCGCCAGCCCCTCCCGCTTCAGCCGCGCGATGGTTTTGATTGCGCTCGGATGCGTCACCCCCAGCCGCCGCGCCACATCCGTGGACCGCGCCTCCCCCTGGCTGGTCAGCAGGTCATCGATCAGCTCGACATAATCCTCCACCAGCGTCGCGGATCGCGCGCTGCGCGCGCGCCCAAAACGCTGCGCCTGCGTCGGCTCAGCGGGCATCGCCGCCGGCAATATGGATGCGTCTGACAATCCCGTCCCCTCATTCTCGCCGTAGCCTGTTAACTATATCACAGCCCAGCATGCAACTTGTCGTCTCTTGACTTAAGTATAGCCAAGGCTACATCCAAGGCGTTCACTTTGGGGTGCAGCAAGATTGGCTCCGCCGGGTTTCTCATGAAGGACGACGCGCTGCGCATGGCCACCGCCCACGGCGCCACGCGCGACGAGTTTTTGCGCGCCCAGGACCGCCTGAAAACCCGAAAAGTCCGGCGGGACGGTCAATGGATGCGCCTCATCTGGCTGCTCGCCGGCCCCGGAATTCTGGTCATGCTGGGCGAGAACGACGGCCCCAGCATGGTCTCCTACGCCACCACCGGCGCCACCTACGGCATCGGCTTCTTCGTCCCCTTCATCCTGCTCACCTTCGCCATGTCCTTCGTGGTGCAGGAAATGGCGGTGCGCCTCGGCGTCGCCACCCAACGCGGCCATGCCGAGCTCATCTTCCAGCGTTTCGGCCCGTTCTGGGGCTATTTCGCGATGTGGGACCTGGTCTTCGGCAACCTGCTCACCCTGGTCACGGAATTCATCGCCATCCAGGCCGGCGGCCTGTATTTTGGCTTCCCCGCCTGGTTCTCCGTCGGCTTCGGCGTCGCCGCCATCATCCTCTCCCTCGCCTTGCGCCGCTACGCCACGTGGGAGCGTGTGCTGCTCGGCCTCGCCGCCGGCAACCTGCTCTTCATCCCCGCGGCTTTGTTCGCCCACCCCAGCGCCGCCCGTCTCGCCCACGCGCTGCTCACCTGGTCCCCGCTGCCCGCCAAAACCGGCGCCGCCTTCTTCACCCTCATCCTCGCCAATATCGGCGCCACCGTCACGCCCTGGATGATCTTCTTCCAGCAATCCGCCGTGGTCGATAAAGGCCTCACGCGCCACGACTTGGCCCAGGGCCGCATCGACACCGCCATCGGCGCCGCGGTGGCCGCCATCGCCGGCATCGCCTGCCTCGCCGCCGCGGCGCCGCTCCACACCGCCCATATCGACGTTTCGGACTTCCTCTCCGGCGCGGATTTCGCCACCGCCCTAAAACCCCTCATCGGGTCCGCCGGCGCCAGCCTGTTCGCGCTCGGCATTATCGAGGCCGGCCTGCTCGCCGCCATGACCATTTCCACCAGCTCTTCCTACGCGCTGGCCGAAACCGTCTCCGCCAAGCACAGCCTGAACCTGGATTTTGCCTCCGGCCGCCTGTTCTACGCCGCCGCCATTCTGTCCGCGGTGGCGGCCGCCGCCATCGTCCTCATCCCCGGAGCGCCTTTGCTGGCCATGACGCTCACCGTCAACGTCGTCGCCACCCTCCTCATGGCCCCCGCCCTTTTACTCCTTCTCCTGCTCGCGAACGACCGCGAAATCATGGGCGATCTAGCCAACGGCCGCCTCGCCAATGCCGCCGGCGGCACCATCGTCGCCGGCATCTGCCTGGTCGGCACCATCTACGGCCTCATCACCGTCTTCCCCACCGTGCTGGGCCCGTAAGACCATGGACATCGAAACCGACCACGAACTTTTGGACATCCTGGCCGAAGGCCGCGCCACCGCCGCCCTCTCGAAACTCCCCCGCAAAACCCTAACCCGCCCCCAGCTCGCCCTCTTGATCCTCCTGCGCCTCTACGTCCTCCTCGCCATCCCCATCGTCGCCTACGCCTTTATTCACGCGATGAACGTCAAATAAGCCAAGGGTCCCCGTCATGCCCGCGCCTACGGGCATCCACGCCTTCTCGCGCCCCGCTATCCCGCCTTCACCGAATCAGTGTTAACTAACCTCTCCGCCCCAGGAGGTTAACCATGACCGCCCCCAGCCCCAACAAAACCCATATCGGCAACCACCCCCTCCACCCCGAAACCCAGATGCTCAACTACGGCTACGACCCCGCCCTCTCCGAAGGCGCCGTCAAGCCGCCCGTCTTCCTCACCTCCACCTTCGTCTTCCAAACCGCCGAGGACGGCCGCGACTTCTTCGACTTCGTCTCCGGCCGCAAGGACCCGCCGGCCGGCCAGGGCGCCGGCCTGGTCTATTCCCGCTTCAACCAGCCCAACAGCGAAATCGTCGAGGACCGCCTCGCCATCTACGAGCGCGCCGAAAAAGGCGTCCTGTTCTCCTCCGGCATGTCCGCCATCGCCACCACCCTGTTGGCCTTCGTCAAACCCGGCGACGCCATTCTGCACTCCCAGCCCCTCTACGGCGGGACCGAAACCCTGCTCGCCAAAACCTTCGCCAACCTCAACGTCGCCGCCACCGGCTTCTCCGACGGCGTGGACGAAACCGCCATCTTCACCGCCGCCGAAGCCGCCATGCGCGCCGGCCGCGTTGCCGTCATCCTCGTCGAAACCCCCGCCAACCCCACCAACGCCCTGGTGGACATCGCCCTCATCGGCCGCGCCGCGGACCACATCGCCGCCCGCCAGCACCACCGCCCCGTCATCGCCTGCGACAACACCCTGCTCGGCCCCGTCTTCCAGCGCCCCATCGAACACGGCGCGGACATCTCCCTTTACTCCCTGACAAAATATGTTGGCGGCCATTCGGACCTTGTCGCCGGCGCCGCCCTAGGGTCCGCCGCGCTCATGCGCCCCGTCAAACTGCTGCGCAGCGCCATCGGCACCCAGCTCGACCCGCATTCCTGCTGGATGCTCGGCCGCAGCCTGGAAACGCTCAGCCTGCGCATGGAAAAAGCCGCCGCTAACGCCGCCGAGGTCGCGGTCTTTCTCCGCGAACACGCAGCCGTCGCGCGCCTCCACTACCTCCCCTTCCTGGACCCCAATTCCCCCGCCGGCCGCGTGTACCGCCACCAATGCACCGGCGCCGGCTCCACCTTCTCGTTCGACATCGCCGGCGGCCAGCCCGCCGCTTTCCGCTTCCTCAACGCCCTGCAAATTTTCAAACTCGCCGTCAGCCTCGGCGGCACCGAATCCCTCGCCAGCCACCCCGCCAGCACCACCCATTCCGGCGTCCCCGCGGATGTGCACGCCCGCATCGGCATCCTCGACTCCACCATCCGCCTCTCCATCGGCATCGAAAATCCCCAGGATCTGATCGCCGATCTGTCCATGGCGCTGCAAAGCTAGAGAGAGATGATCCGCAGATGACGCAGATGACCGCAGATCGGCGAACCTAGGCTGGCGGCCGAACTTCATTTCTTCATCTGCGGCCATCTGCGTCATCTGCGGATCATCTCTTCCTCTAACGCGCCCGGACATCAGCTTTCTTTAACCCAAGCATCCTACTGGATACCCGGCATTCAATCAGCAACATGGCGGACGGCAAACAGCGGCTCATCCAGGCGGCGGCGCGGCTTTCCCGGCGGGAGTCTTTCCCCCTCCCCGGCCTGCGCGCCCTCGCCCGCGAAGCCGGCCTCAACCACAACACCTTCTACCGCCATTTCAAGGATATGGACGCCCTGCAGGAAACCGCCGTCCAAATTTTCGCCGAGGAATTGCTGGCCCAACTCGCAAAAATCCGTTTGGATACCCAGCCATTCCCGCCCGACGCCCTTATCACCACCCTCTTCGACATCGCCGAGCGCCAGCCGGATTTTTTCGCCCTCGCCTACCGCATCCTCCACGGCGGCCCCAGCCGCGCGCGAACCATCATGCAGACCCTCACCGCCAGCCTCGCCGCCACCCTTGCCGCCGACCTCGCCGCCCTCCACCTGATCCCGCCGCGCGCCGCCCCCGCCCGCCTCACCCGCATGCTCCAGGCCCACATCGCCCATCTCCTCACCCTCGCCACCCGCCTGATCGAAACCCCGGCTTCGCGCCGCACCCTGCAGGCCGAGGCCGGCGAACTCTTGTCGGTCCTGCTGGCCGGCATTAAGAAAAACCGCCTGCTGTCGTAAAACTTCCTTTCAATCCGTCCCGCCGCCCTGAAGCGAGGTTTCCGTGAACGACATCGACTCCTCCGCCACCGCACACCGCCACGTCTTCCTGGGCCACGGCCACGAGCGCAACGAGCGCAACACCTGGACCGTCATCTGGCTGTGCGGCGCCATGATGATCCTGGAAATCGGCGGCGGCGTCTGGTTCGGCTCCATCGCGCTGGTGGCGGACGGCCTGCACATGAGCACCCATGCCGGCGCCATGCTGCTCGCCGCCTTGGCCTACACCTACGCCCGCAAACACGCGGACGACCCGCGCTTCTCCTTCGGCACCGGCAAACTGGGTGACCTCGCCGGTTTTTCCTCGGCCATCATCCTGGCGATGATCTCGCTCCTCATCGGCTACGAGGCGATCAGCCGCCTCTTCGCCCCCGTCCCCATCCATTTCCGCGAAGCCATCCCCATCGCCTCCCTCGGCCTGTGCGTGAACGTCCTCAGCGCCTGGCTCCTCAGCGGCGGCGGCCATTCGCATGAACACGGCCACTCCCATGCCCACGACCACGGCCATGGCGCGCAGGCCGACGCGGCCCGTGAAATCACCCTCAAATCCGGCACGCTGGCGATGGAAATTTTCGAGGACGGCGTGCCCCCCCGCTTCCGCGTCTATGAAGTCACCGCCCCCCTGCCGGACGCCGCGGCCGCCACCATCGAGACCATCCGCACCGACGGCGAGCGGCGGGTTTTCAAACTCGTCCGCCGCAGCGGCTTTCTGGAATCCGCCGAGGACATTCCCGAACCCCACGCCTTCCTCGCCGAATTCCACACCGGCGGCGAAACCGCCCGCCTGGTGTTCGAGGAACACGCCCACGCCGACAGCAAGACCGGCCGCGACAACAACATGCGCGCCGCTCTGGTGCACGTGATGGCGGACGCCGCGGTTTCCGTGCTCGTCATCATCGGCCTGATCCTCGCCAAAACCTTCGGCTGGCTCTGGATGGACCCGGTCGCCGGCATGATCGGCGCCGGCGTCATCGCCAGTTGGGCCTTTGGCCTGATCCGCGACACCGGCGCCATCCTGCTGGACATGAACCCGGACCGCGCGATCGCCTCCAAAATCCGCGAAACCATCGAAATCGACGGCGACACTGTGGGTGATCTGCACCTCTGGCGCCTAGGCCCCGGCCATCTCGGCGCCATCGTGTCGGTCGAAACCAAAAAACCCCGCGACGTCCCCTACTACCGCGGCCGCCTAGCCCGCTTCCACGCCCTCTCCCACCTCACCATCGAAGTCACCCAGTTCTAACCCCCTTACCCCATCAACAACCGCGCAATCGCCGTCAAATCCGCGTCCGCCGCCGCATGCGCCGCCCGCTCGATCTCCCGATAATGCTTCACCACCGCCTTCCCCGCCTCGGTCAACTGCGCGCCCCCGCCATTCACCCCACCGGGCGCCTTGGAAACCAACGGCGCCCCAAAATTCTTGTTCAATTCCTCAACCAGATCCCAGGCCCGCTTATACGACATCTTCAGCTTCCGCCCCGCCCCCGAAATCGACCCCTCCGCCGCCACCGCCTCCAACAACGCAATCTTCCCCGGCCCCACCCGCGTCCCGGTCGCGAAATCCATCCGAATCGTCAGCCGATGCGCATCCATCCCAAAATCCTGCACCAAACACGGCGGTAGAAACAGCCCCTTCACCCCAGCCCCCAAAACCTCCGCCGCGGCCCCAAGCAAAGATATCCGCAGATGACGCAGATGACCGCAGATAAGAAAATCCTCACTTCATCTGCGCTCATCTGCGTCATCTGCGGATAATTCTTCCTGATGACCCCCGTAGGGCGGATGAAATCCGCCACTTTTCTCTCCACGCCGCCAACCTACCCCTAAGGCACCGGACAAACAGCCCCCGCCACCGTCCCCACCGGCAGCGCCGCATTCGCCATCGGCCGCAACCACGCCACCGGCAAATTCGCGATATACCCAGCCCTTAACGCATCCACCTGCGACTTCGTCATCCCCACCACCGCGGCGTTAAAAAACAACGGATCGCGCGTAAAAATCAAATAAGCCTGCGTCTCGTTCAGCATCAGATTCGTATTATTCGTGTCATACCCCTGCCGCCCCAAAAACCCGGTAAAATCCGCCCGGTCCCGCGGCGTCAGGCTTTGCCAGAAATCCGCCGCATACCGCGCATAGGCCGGAATCGTATAAAACGCCCCGTGCGAAATCTCATGGTGCAAAATCACCGCGCGCATTTCCGGCGTAATCGGCGCCACCGCCGCCGGCAGCGTGATGATCGCCCCGTTCGCCCCCGGCGCCAGCCAGCCCAATTGCTTCAGCAGCGTCTTCAGCCATAATTCATCCTTGTTCAGGGTCACGCCGTCGGTCTCCGCCAGGTCAAAAAACCGCCGTAGATCGGCCGCCTTATAATCATGCCCGTAATAATAGCTCTCGATCGTATCGCCGCAGTTATAGATCGCTTGGTTCAGCGCCACGTCGTCCAGCACCCGGTCGCGCGGCAGATGCGCCTTCTCCACCAGCGCCGCCACCCGGTCCAGCATCAGCCCCTGCGTGGTCAGGGAAGGAAAATCGATCACCACGATGTCGCCATCCTGCGCCAGCCGCGACACCTTGATCGCGCAAGGCTGCGTCGCGTCGATCTGCGCTTCCGTTTCGGTATCGATCGGTATCGCCGGCGGCGGCGCCGGCAGCAGCGACCATGCGACGCCGCCGGCCGCCAGCACCAGCGCGGCCGCCACCCCGCCCAGCCGCGCCGCGCCCCATTTCGCGCGCCGCTTGGGCACGGGCCGCAGCCGGACCGTATCGTCGCTGTCGGGGCCGGGGGCGGCCATCGCGCCGTTTAAAAATTACGGACCGAGATTAATAATCTGCACCCGGCGATTGGCCTGGTTCGGCGTCTGCGGCGGCGTCGGCACCAGCAAATCCGTCTCCCCCAGCCC
>Ga0116231_10008951_pt1 | contig 17248 bp, 7 predicted proteins | sample S1TSphgellanicum_2_FD_89695 | JGI IMG/M metagenome (GOLD analysis project Ga0116231, IMG submission 89695) | Host-associated microbial communities from peat moss isolated from Minnesota, USA - S1T2_Fd - Sphagnum magellanicum MG | ecosystem: Host-associated > Plants > Peat moss > Unclassified...
AAACTTTAAAGGAAAAAAAGCAAGGCACCTTGAGTGCATGCTTGGGCCTTCCAATTGGCTGCATGAAATTTCTCTTCCCAAAAGAGTTCATCACCATTTTTGGCCTGGGCTAATAGCCCTTGCAAACTACGTATTCAATTTCATATACATGGGAGTTGAACTTTGGCCAAACCATATGGGAAAAAAAAGGGTTTAGGGTTTAGGGTTTAGGGTTTTGTGAGGTGCTATTCGGAGCATCTTGGGGAACAAATTGGGGAACCTTTTGGGAGCTTCATGGGAACATGATGGGAACACATTGAGAACAAGGAAAAAACCAAAAAAAATCCCTTTCCCCAGTCCCCAACTCTTGGCCCCCTCGCCTTCCCCCTCCTTAAGAGAAAATCTAGACCCCTCATGAGTTCATGCTGAGCCTTCTCATTGGCTGCATGAAACTTTTATTTCCAAAGTTGTTTGTCACCATTTTTGGTCTAAGCTAATGGCAAGGGCACAAACTATGGGACATAGTCAACCCTCCTATTCATTGGATGGGTTGCCTCTAAAGTGAAGTGTTTTTTTTTTAATTTAAATTTTTTATTTTTAAATTATTAAATTTTAATTTTAATAATTTATTTTTTTATTTTTATTTTTATTTTTAAATCCTTTCATTTGATTGGCCCATCACCCAAAAAAACTTGAACCTTGCAAGGCTCCTCAAAATAGTAATTTCTATGTGAGCATGGAGTGCCTTTGCTTTTGTTCACCTCTATAGGTGAGAAAGAGAAAACTTTGAGCAAAGCATGTCATTAAAAGAAAAAGTATGGTTTACAACTAAAAAGTTGCAAAAATTGGTTGCAAATGATAAAATTTTTTGTGTCTAGTGTATGGGATAAAGCAAGGCGTTATTGGGAACACATTGGGAACTTAGGGAACATGATTAGAAACACAACAATAAGAATATTCTATACCAATAGCCACTTAATTGGGACTATAATGGTTGTGGCTTTAGAAGGTCGAAAGTTACTTAATCATGTTTGGTTGGCAAATTAAGTAGTGTCTTCTCTTTTTTTTAATTTTTTTTTTTTTTAGAATTCCTATTGCACTTAGAATAATAAACAAACTACATAATAAAATGGGATGCTTTTTGTTAAATTTCTACTATGAATTCCTACTTTCATATACACAATTCTCACTTTAGATTGGATATATGGTTCAAAATTTATGTTTAGGTTGTTTGAAAATTATGGGTTTAGTTTCTTCCACTATTTGAGTTTGAATTTGAGGTCATATTTTTGGTATAAAACATGTATGCTAACCAAAACTGGAAATTTCACCAATTATTATTTTTAATAAATACATATGCAGTGGTTGTATTAAACCCCCCCTTTTTTTTACACACCCATCCACCCACCAAAAATATTGCAACCCTAAAAATCATGCATCATGGGTACCTCCTATTTAGAAAAATAACTCAAAAACTTCAGCCCAGTATTTATTTATTTATAAATGCAATGGCACACTTCTTCATGCACTAGATTTCTGAGTTCATGAAGGGATTCATGGATGAACATGTCCATCACTCTTCGTGGGAGCCTACAACAAGCAAGTGTACTTGGGTTTTTTTAGGATAAATAAATAAATAAATAAATTTTAAAAAATTGTTTGCAAGTGCTAAAGCCCTTGAGCACCTCCAAGAGGGTAATTATTTTGGGGTGACTAAAAGGAGGGTGTATGAAAAATGATCCTCTAGCATTTGGATTTTCATATTTTGCAATAATGCACATGGTTATGATGGATTTGTTTAAATTATGGCAACTAACTAATATATGTTATATATATATATATATATATATATATATATTGGCACTTCAACAAGATATATACCTATACTCTTGGAACCTCTTAAAATTCCACTAAGTACCATTTGCCATTATAAGATGCCTTGAGGCTTCAAGGTATTATTGTACTTGGCCACTAATTAATTTTGAAGATTCCATTTCAACAAATAATATATTCTCAAATATTTCATCAGATTCTTTATTTTCATTCAGAAAAAATATTTATGATTTTTTAAAAAATATTTCAACATTTCTGAAAATAATATAATTAATGTCAAACTAGCCCAGGTATTGTGGTTTTAAAAGGTGTTGATCGATTTCATTAATGTTGTGTCTTCATGTTGGCAACCACCAAATGCATAATGGATTGTCTTTATCCACTAGCCAACATGCCATTTTTCATTTGAACAATCTTTTTCGTCAAAACATTCATTTACATCTAAGCCTTATCAAAAACTATCTTTCACTTTTCATTTTGATTGGGAATTATGTAGGCACACTCTAAACTTCCCATTGATATATGAGTTCAGCTAATTGCATGTTGAAATTACCACCCAACACATAATTCATAGTCATTGAAGATTGACACCACTGTTGTGTGGGTATATTTTTTATTCATATATGTGTGCACCCTAGGAATTGAAGATCATCATGTCAACACAAAAAACAAGTTTATCAATATTTTGTGTCCCAAATCAACAACATCAAAAGGTTGTGAACACAAGCACAAGTGAAGAATCCATGTAGTTTTGATCCAACTACCTATATAAGCAATAGATAGAAAATACCCTTAATTTTGCTTCCACCATTGTAAATGATTCAATTCGCACTCTTTGATTGCAATTATAAATTTCAAAAATGAAATTTTTTGTTTAACTTGCAATTGCACTTTCAATGACCCAAAAATATAAGTTGAATATGATTAGCATTATCTTCATGATATTTAGCATATAGTCCCAATAAATATAGCCCACAAATGGAATCTAAAACTCTAGACACAATGAAAATATTCATTTACTCACATCAAAAAATGCAAGTGTCATCATATCAAACATTAAACACAACATCGATATTAAAAAATAAATAAATAAATAATTGTAGTTTTCAACCTATTTTGTTAAAGCATTTCCACTGCACAATGGTAAAGGATTCATGTATAACAAAATAATTTTATGTCTTGTGTTGATCATCCTAACACACAAATGTCAAAGTTCATTTAAAATAGTGATAGACCATTTAGGCATTTATATATATACCAATACTTATTTAGGACCAAATTCATAATTTAAAAAATGCAATTCACAATAGGAATTTTGATTTGGAGGTGTTCGTTAAACTTCAGCATTTTCACCATTCAATAGGGGAAAGTAGCAAGATTGTTGTTATCCTATTGTCAAATATAACATAAAAATGTCTTTATCAATGTGTGGGGGAGATGTTCTTACCCATGGTTTGGCTTGCATTTAAATATTACTTTACATTAAAAAATGAGACAAAACCCAATAAACTATTACGTATATAATTGATTTTGAGAAAAAATATTTCATGTTATATTTTGGTTCTATTCATTAAAATAAACTAGTATTTGTGTATGGAATAAAAAGCTCATCTAAGGTGAAAAAAGATGGTAACAAAGCATCAAAACAAAATAAAACAATGAAAGAAAGTAAATAGATAGTCTAAATAATCAAGTAGACAAAATAAATGAGGAAAAATAATTAAAAAGACAAACCATTGTGAAGATGGTACAAGACTCATGAGTATAAGAAACATGATATCTTTCTTGTTTATGTATAAAATTATCATTAGACTTTTCTCAACATATGATCACTTGTGACATAATTATTATGACACCTATGATTTACATTATATTTTTATATTTTGATCCATAGGAATGGTATAGATTATCATAAGCAAAGAAATAATACAAACACCACTTAAATTGCATTACCTAACAAAATATACAATGTTTATTCCATTACTTTCTTATCCAAACATGATTTTTTAATAAATATGTTAAGTTTCACAAAAACTTACAAATTTTATTTGTACAATTCCCTTAATATAATCACATCACCAAAACTATTGCTGTTCTTGCACAATTATTACTAATTTTTCTACACACCCCAAAACATAGCACAAAAGCATCAAAGAAACATCAAATGAACCTTGGCTGAAAAATACCATCATAACATCAAGTTGGTAAAATATTAATGAAAACCTCCCCCATCTCTTATAAAAATGACAATTCATTTGTATAAATATCCTCATACAAAAGTACTTGATCCTACACATCCTCTTATGAATTTAATCATCTCCTCCTAATTCCACGATTTAAGAGGTGTTGTGTTTGCTTCACCTTCTATTTATTTCCACAACATGGATCAAGTTTTCAAACAATTTATAAAAATAATAATTTAATATGTACCCTTAACATGATTTTACATTGAAATGTCTTTTTGCCTCAATGACCCCATGTACATTGTAACTAGGAACAAATATTTGAATTAAGATAACATGAAGACAAAATGCGATGCATTTTGTATTATGTGAAATCATACATGAAATCAAGGGAAAAAAATGTTATAGTCTTCATTTCCCTCCACATACTTGACATTTTGAAAAATAACAATTTTATGTCAAAACTCAAAACCATGATTAAGAATATTAATGATTTTAAACTTTAAATTGTACTACTTATTGTTCACTTTCATATGAATCAACTTTAATGCATCACCAAGTGATCAATAACATTGTCATTAGTTGACTACACAAATTAATACACAGTATAATTTTAATTTTAGTTCACATTTTGAGAGAAGGAACTTGAGTTTGATATGCTATAAGTTTTATAACTTCATTTATGTAGCATTTGTGAATAGTTTCACAAAAGTGTAAAGATTGTTACAACATTTCAATGTGATACTAGTTTTCATTGTATAGTCAACTTCCATGTTCATTGCACATATACTTAGCCCTTCCTTGCTACCCTTTGTTCTTTTGTCCATGTTATACATGTTGATCTTGCTTAAATTCCTTTGATGTTCATTGTTGTTATTTAAACTTATAGCTCATGAATTTTTTAATGTTGCATATTAACAAACTTTAGACAAGACTCATCCAAAACAAATGCCAACATATGAAAGATCATTAAGTCAAACACTTCAAATACATCACATCTTTCAATGAATTGGTTAAAGTGCCACCATATTGTTGAGCTTACCCATTTGAACAAGTCATGGAATTATTTGGCCAAAGTAAAAAATGTTATTTCATTGGCCTTAAACAATAATATTGTCACATGTTTTGGTTCCCAATCATAGAAAAGAAATTTAACTACAAAGCAAAAAGTATAAAAGGTTCTTTTACCATTAGTTTGTCACATGTTGTGATGTAAGTTACACAAGCCTCCAATAAGTTGTCTCATATTATACAAGACACAATTTCTTCTAACATTTGTGATATAACATTGTTAGTCATGCCTTTGTGCAATGAAATACATGATAATTATTTCATTTCAATGCAAATCACCTAACCCCAAAATTATTTGCAATGCTCAAACCTTCTACACACACTAAACACCACATTTTGAAAGAAAGTCATTTTGACTCCATGTTTTCCATAAGGAATTGATGAACCAATTTTTTTTAAATAATATTTCCTACCACTTTGGTCTAATTATTTGCAAGTTGGCATTCAGAGTTTGCTAATGAAGCTTCAACCTTCATTTGTTTGGCCACATGTTGAAACAAGTTTTTATGCTTGAAAGCAAAATATGAAAATTTCAAACTATTGTTGGGCATTTTTTTTATATAAATGATAAGATCCTTGTCCCAAGGCTTAAAATTGTGACCATGTGGAACCCAAAATCTTTAATATTGTTGAAGTAACATAAATTGTTTTTCCAGTGTGCCCTATTGTGTTTCATAAAGTTATTAAAAATGTTGTAAGGTATCCTACTAGTAGCTAAATATTGTCATTATTATTTTTATGTGTTATAATTTTGTTAATGAAGGCTAACATTCAAATGAAATTTTCTCCCATTGTAAACCAAAAAAAAAACCATAAAGTTTCACATTATGAATATCAATGAAATTTACCAAATATATGAATGCAAATTTTTTGTGTATGCTTTATCAAGTCGACATTCAATTGGTGAGGCGAAAAAGATTTTATGGTTGAAAACTCTTTACATTAGTCTTGTTTCTTATATGTCAATTTTCCATTTTTGTAATGTCAAATAACATTAAAGTTTCCTAGTTTAATTGACCTTGTATAATCAAAGCAAGGATTTCATCTTCATTTATTTTAATGAAGTGAAATCCCCATTTAGAGTTTGTATTACTTATTCCACAAAAAAACTTTTTAAAAAAAGTAATATGTAATCAATTCCAATTTGTGAAGAAATATGTGAAAAGACAAATAACTTTAAACAAGTTGAAAAAGCTAAATTGCTTGAATCAAAAGTAAAACCAAAAGAATGAGCTTCATAAGGTCATTGCCATGAATACCATCATTATTTAAAATGAAAACATCCTAAATGTAATGTTTCTAACATCTTCATGGTAAATTTTACCCTTGGTCCAAATAGGTGTCCCTAAAAACAAGAAAAAATGTTTAAAACATAAGTGGCATGAATTCACACGTAAACACCAATGATTTGGATGGACTTAGAAAACTTGAAAACATAATAAGAACATAATCAAATCATCCATATTAACTACAATAATAAAAACAAGTTCATCAAGTTAAAACTTAAAACGTGTTTTTCTCATATACATTGAAATTTATTTTGACATCTACACAAACAACAAAATTGCAAAGGTGAATGAAAAATATGTAATGACCTTTTTTCAAATTCAACTTAAGTGGTTGACTAAACAACAATTGAACCCACAGTGTGAGAGTTTCAAAATGATTACTAAAAAAAACACACTTCACATGCAACCATTTTCAATTGGTTCATGTAAGACAAACAAGCATAGAGGGTGGTTAATGTAATTTAGAACAAACCTTGGGTCATGGACTCGTCACAAGCTTACATATACTCACCACAATCCACAATCTTTTGGAAAGCACAACTCTTCCTATAAAATGATCTATAAAATTTTCATGGACACCACATCTCAAATTAGAACATTTTATTTTCATGTGACTTTTGGAGGTTCATAAGTCTTGAGAAATGTACATTCTTTTAGGATGTGAATACACTATTTTGTAACCTTGGAAGGCCTTTTGAATTGAACACAATTTGATTTTGCAAGTCAATCTATAGGTGGTCAAAAGCCATTTGATATTATTTTCCACAACCCTTTAAACACACAAGACTTTGAAGAAACATCATTTTTTTGGTGATGTGAGCCCATTATATCATAACTCATATTAAAAAAAATTCAATGATCAAAGGATCACTTGAGTTGTCAAGAACCCTTTTGACATGTTTTGACCTCTCAAATCTCACTTTAAGGAATTGACACATTAAAAATCCCAACTCTCAAAGTGGAATATCAACTTGGAATTACATGAATCATTCCTTTCAACTCCAACATAGTGGGAATGTGTTTCATTTCTTTTGGTTCATGCCATGCCTTAGGCACACCCTTGGCAAAACCCATCTTGTTTTTGTAGGTGTTGGGAACCAAGCCCAAGGGTAGCTAAAGTTGTGATGTTTTGGACCAAAATCAAAAACACAATCACATTATGAAAATGACATAACTTTAATCAATTAACGACAATAAAAGAATGACACAAGATCCCCCCTCCACCCCCAAAATTGATGTCATGCCCTTGCAAATTAATTGAGATTTAAAATAATGGGTCTAATTAATCAATAATTTACAAAATAAGGTTTTTCATAATGATGAACTTGTGTGAAGCTTTTTAACAAACTCATTATTAATAGTGCAAATGCCCCACTATTATTGAATTTTGAGTTCATTAAAACCTTGACTAACCTTGTTTTCCATATCATTCATTCACGTATTCACATGTTTCCTCCCATTTGGTGTTATTGTCTCTTTTGAATAGACTATTCACTCTTGCAACTCCATCTTTAGCTCAAGTTGCAATTTTCTTCTAGTGTCACAATAATGTTTTTGTGGGTCAATGGAGGAGACACCTACATGATTAGATTCAAGCTAAGTTCAAGGAGGTTGCACATATAAAGAGTATTGCATGAATGAACAAGGAGAGGGCAAGGTCTACAAAACTCTCAAGATGCCCAAGTCGATAATTTCTTTCAAAAAGTGTCCAAAAGCTTGTTTGATCGTGGACTCTTTGTCCAAATACTACTTTCTCAAAATGCTAGAAAAGCTCCTCAAGAGTTTGATATCAATGTTTTTTTGGTCAATGTTTAAATGTAGCCAAAGTGGTGATCATCCAAAGGAAGATTTAGTCAAATTTGGCTACAAGCTAAATTTGAATTTTTTAAAAAAAAATACATCCTTCTATATTTTTGGATACTTATTTGAAACATGTATAGAAATTTGCCAAAATTTTAAAATTTTGGTTGAATTCTAGCTATTGAAAATCTAAAAAAGCATTTGATTTCAGCAATTATTTTTTAAAAATTCTCTTTTTGGTTATATATAGCCAATTTTTTAAGAAAAATGCTGCCTAATATCCATCACTTTTGACACTAGGTTTGAAAATCAAATTTTTTTATTTTTCAAAGTAGCTTGTCATTGGGTCTTTGTACTAGCATCAACCCATTCCTTGGAACTCTAGTTTCTTGGACATTGTCCCCTATGGCCTTGATAATGTTGAATGTCAACAACTCCATCATGCTAAAACATTAGAATCAATTCAAGTGGATTTTAATTTTATTCTCTTTGGAACCAAATAAACAACCTTCTTTGATCTTGCATCCAAATTTAGGGTTTGTAAAAGTCCAACCAAACATGCCTCCAAATTTAACCTAGAGTTTGTGGCCAAAGCTGGTCATGTTGCATTGAATAGGTACTATTTCTTTTTTTGTTGCTTTGCCAATCCAGGACCAAAATTGGGAACAACATTGTTGACTATCCTCTTGTGAGTTCAGGCTTTGGGTGAACCAACAACCACACTTTATACCATGGTAAAAACCCCAACTCTATGGAGGTCACATCTAACCATGGTAAAAACCCTGACTCTCTTTGGAAGTCACATCTAACCATGGTAGAAACCCTGACTCTATTTGGAAGTCACATTTAACCATGCTAAAAAACCTGACTCTATGGAGGTCACATCTAACCATGGTAAAAATCCGGACTCTATTTGGAAGTCACATCTAACCATGGTAAAAACCCCGACTCTATGGAGGTCACATCTAACCATGGTAAATATCTGATCAGGATCTCACTTGGGGTGCAAAGGTAACTAGAAAATTGTGTTTGTCTGTCCGAAGCCTTCATACCATACCTACAAACATACCCTTTTCATCTATGTACTTACATATAAATATTGATTTTTTTAATATAAAAAAAATTCCTCCAACAAAAAGATTGGGAAGTTTTTAAAGAATTATTATTTTTCTATATGTAAATTCTAATAACTTTCCTTTTTTTGAAAAATTCACCAAATTTTTATATCACATAATTGGAAATAATAAAAATAGAAAACATTGGATATAAAATATAAACATGTGCTTGGCTCTTACAGACTTACCTACTCTTTCCTTCTGAAATTGGAGTGGGTAGATAGATACCCATCCCTGGCTTGCAAGATAAATAATAAAAACAGTGGAACTTTTACACCCATGATATTCCCTTGTTACCATAACCTACATTCAACTTCCACATTGACAAGATGAATATATTTTTTTTTCAAAAAATTAATTTTTTTATCAATCTAAAATTATTATTATTATTTCATGATCTACTATGATATTATCATATGAAGAATGAAATTACTTATATTTCTAGCTTGCAAGATAATTTTCAACACTTCAGCTTCATATTTTCATAAAAAAAATTGTTTTGCTATAGGATTATTTCATGACAAAACAGACCTTAGGGTAATGTAGTTGTAAGGTTCAACCTTTGATCCAATCATTAATTCTAATGTCCATAATTCAAATATCTGAAAGTCCCATTTGTGCATTTATTTATTTATTTATGTTATTTTTATGATTGGGAATTGGGATGTCCTAATTTTTTTTTCCTTTAAAAGCCCAATATTTTATATTACCTTTTTCAAGCTTAGGTGTTCGGTCAATTGTTTGCAAAAGAAATGGCAAACTTGGGTTTTGGTGTTTGATTTAGTAAGTTGAAGTGGGTCGAGGAATCCTTTGATTTTATACACCATGCCAATTCGATTGCTTGACAAAATGAAAATCTTAGGATTTTGTTTTCCTCATCCATGAACAAGCTTCCCAAAGGCTATACCCAACATTACAAACAAGGTGTCACCGTTCTAACTTCTAACCTTCTTGAAGATAAAGGTGTCCTTTAAGTTATAATGAAGGTGAAAGAAAAGTTTTGAACCCATTTAGTTGATAAATGTTGTGACTTGAAATAGCTTGGTTGGAGATTGACATCGTTTTGCTAAGAGTGTGAGGAATGTATTTTCAAGAGGTGATGAAGGATTTTGTGTCTAGCTTTTGTGAATGGTTGATGTTCAAATAGAGCTTTAATGATGTTAAATTTACAAATTTGAAGATTGGGTAATTATGAAACAAACTTAATTTGAATATATTACAAAAGTATCACAAATTATGAGAAATGATCAAATAGATTTTAAAAAATTATGATTATTAAATATTTGTTACCTTCCAACCATTAGGTATTGCAAGTTTTACGAAACCTATTTGGGTACTTGTTTCTAAACTTAATGAACTAGAAAAACTAATTGAATCTAGAGATATAACAATAGTAACTACAAGCTAAAAGCAAAGGAACCATGCTTTTTAGGCCCACGATCACTATAAAGAAAATAAATTCTCTTTAGGAAACTTTGTACTTTGGTTTCCCAAAAGACAAACATCTCATCTAGGAAAATTCAAAAAAAGATGGTTTAACTTTTATAAAGTGCACTATTGTCTACTAAACAATATTGTTTTACTACTGACCATAGATAAGTTTGATCCTCATTTCATTTTAGTCGACATCAAGCCCTACTAAGTTTTGAATGTAGTTCCTAGAGGATTAATAACTCAAACAAAAGAAGGGGAAGATATTAAAAAAAAGATGAAAATTGGAAAGCAATACCCCAATTCTTTTTTGCCAACCTCAAAGAAGCTTCGATAGATGGCCTATTGAAAAAAATCATTTATCAAACTTTCTTCAAAACCAAGAAAATACTATTGAATAAAATTAGGCCAACAAATTTATCAAAAATATTGAAGACAATTTAGACATGGGTGAAGAAAATATTACAAGCATAATTATGATGGCCAATTGTTATTATGTGAAAGTATTTTATGAAAGGTTGTTGTGAGAAAATATCAATATTTAATGTGCAACATGTTTGAAAAATGATGAAGCACCACAAGAAACAATGGTCATAAATGAATATGGTATCCAAGAACATCATTATTTCAATATGCAAGGAACAAAACATTTTAATTGTGTTCATGCATCACCACGTTTTGATATCTAATGATCAAAACTTTTTGGTTACACATGTGTCATTACATCCTTTGTTAAAATGACCCCTTGTAGCAACGAGGATAAACAACGAGTGATTTCTTCTCACCCCTCACATTGTTCATCATTCTTTTTGCTTTGTTGTTAACTATCAAGTCTTGTGAGTTTTTTGGAAAAGAAAGGATGAGTAATTGGGAAGATGTTGAGAAAGTAATTAAAAAAAAAAAAAATCATATTGATAGCATGCCTATGGTAGTGCATAAAAAAAAGAGGGGAGCTTTGAGTGAATTTAAGAAGCAACTATTGACAAAAAGGAGAAAAAGAAGGGGAGTGAGAAATCAACAACACTATTGTTGTGTAGGGAAATGGAAACTTGGAAGAGTTGGGTTGATACTATAGATATCAAATGGGTGCAATAAGTTTTTGTTGCAAGTATTTGTGAGGTGTGCATGGGACAAATCTGGTTGGAATTAATGCATGAATTTATTAGCAATGCACACAAATACAACCTAAAGGTGATCCAAATAGTGGTGCTTAAGTAGGAAATAATCATTACCAAAGATATTGTCTCTTTGATGTTGAACTTATTGAAAATTAGTTGGAAAAAATGCTCCATCCAAAATTAGGAACAATGGGTTAAGGATTACACAACCATCACCAATGAAGACTCTTACAATGAGAAGGAAGGATTTCACATTAATGTTTTTCTTGCTAGTCCTTCACCTTTGTGGATTATGACATTGATGCAATTATTTTGGTTCAAATTTTCAACCACTTACTATGCCAAAAAGTTAATGTGGATACATTCACCATGCATTAAAAAGCAAACAAGTAAATTGGTCTTCAATTTTTTTTGCAAAACCTCGTTAAGGGTTTGAACAAGATCCATGATGGGATACAAAAATATTGAATTTGTACTTGCTCAAATGGTGGAGTTGATATTTCAACACTAGTTTCCGATAACCAAAGATTCATTGGATCAACTAGTGACTGTTCATGATTTGGAAGAGGAAGTTTGTGAAAAGACCATTAGCCTAAACATTGACAACAAGTATCCAAGTTGTTGACTTAAGAAGATGATGCTACTTAAAAGGTAAAAGTTTATGAACACAACCTCCTAAGTGAATATACCTATCATATAAATAATATAAGCATGTAAAAACATGATTTTCATGTAAAAAATTATAATAAACTACATAATGTATGCCCATGTAAAAATATGATTTAGATCTATACAAAAGAAGGTTGATTAGAGACAAAAAAAGGTTGATCATATTTATACAAAACAACTATGATTAGATAACATACAATGTGCATTACCCCATTAATTTTATTTATTTTTCTTTATCGAAATGAACATGAGACCTAAAAGGAACATCAAAATAACAAACTCTTCTTTAAAACTTCCATAGGTCACCATGTATTCAACATGAATAACTACTATATGCCCATAGTCCATAAATCACTTGCAATATTTAAAAGACCAAGCCTACTAGCTTTAATGCCCAAAATACAAAACAAAGTTGATTAGATATAAAACAAGGTTGATTAGATACCAAAGAGGGTTGATCAAATACAAAAAAAGGGTTATATAAACCTTCACTGCCTCCACAACTTTAATCTTAAACCCCTCACCACAACCCTAAACTTAAACTTGTCATCACCTTAAATGATGTAATACCTTTGATGCCCAATTTTCAAATCTGATGTTTATTTACTTTTAATTTTTTCCTAAAGACATTGTTCCCCAATTTTTTTTAAATCCAAAACTTGACCAATTTTCCATTCTTTGGGTTTTTGTGTTTATAATGGCATAAACCAATGTCATCAATTTCAACAAAAAAAATTGGATTTTTCAAGTTATTTGATTTAATTATGATTCCCAAAAAACTTCAATAATGAAAATTTTGAAAATTCTAATCACAATTGACAAATTTCCTATCATATTTTTTCATTTCATTGTGGTACATGAATTATAATACAATTGGTAATTTCAATTTAAAGTTTTTATAAAATTTGAATTTCATATTTGAACTAAATATTTATAGTAGATTTATACAATAATTTATGAATTTCATTTTATTTTCAAAATATTTTATTATTTAATTAATTCAATCTAATTGTGGTAATTTATTTTTGAATTAAAATTACTTATTGTTATGATTTTTTGATAAATTTAATAACTATGATAATTTTACATGAAGATTTAGATTTCCACATCATAGATACATTCATTTCAATTATTGTAATATTTTGTTTTGTGTATTATAATATATATCTTTTTTTGGGGAAGGTTTAAGGCATGATTTCCCATGATGTTGCACTATTAGGCCTAAAAAAAGTGTTGGACAAAACTCATTAAGGAATAAATAATGTTTTCCTTATGTACATTACTGAATGTGCACCCAACCTCTAGGATTAAATTAATTGGTTTAGGCCAAAAAGGCAATCCATCCCATAATGGGTTTTAAATCATAGCAAATTGTGAAATTCACATGATTAAGCAAGAAGGTTGGTGGTATCTTCACATTCAAACCATTCTGGGTTTAAATGTGTATTTCACAACATGGCCTAAGGTCAATTCCATTAGAAGGAAGCTTTTAATGTGAATGTGACCAAACTTTCACATTAAAAACTCCTTCCAATAGAAAATTTAGGTTTCCTCAACAAGTTTTTTAGCAAGTCATCATTCATGTTACATGATGAATTCAAACAATCAACATATTAAACTCATTTAAAAATTCACAACAAGACCATTATGCTATGTAAGTTATTTTGTTGCTATGTAGACCATTATGTTATGTAGACTATTTTGTTGTTATGTAAACCATTATGCGAAGGTGACTATTATGTGCATAAAACACAACTTCAATCAATGGTCTCATTGTGTGACATTCCTTAAATTCATGCCAATGCAACAAATTGAAGTCATTGTGCAATTTTTTTGCAAGAAGAAAGGGAGGTAAAAGAATCAAATACAAATTGTGAATGATGTCATCATCATCACCATTTTTCCAAGATTTTCGATACTACATTGAAGAGCAATGTGATGAAGCTAAAAACAATCAACTTGAAACAAAGGAAATGTTGAGGCTTTTTTTATGAAGATAAAATGAAATGATTGTGATTTCAAACTCAAAGGGCGAAAAATGGTAAATAACTATCACATAAAACGTGGCATGAATAAGTTGAGGTGGAAGTTTGGGAAAAACCTAGTAAATCAAATCATCATTATAAGAAGGAAGATTAAGAGATGAAACATTACCAAACTTTTGAAATTTTTGAAAAAGAAATTGATCATATCGACAATGTTCACCCCACATCGGAAAATGTTCCAAATGGACCCTATTGAACTTGCCAAAGGAGGTATATAATCAATTAGGGGATTGGCTTATTATTTGAACCAAACACACCATCATTATGCGGCCTTAGGAAACATGGTAGATAGTTGTGATTTTGTGTTAAGTGGGCGTGGAATAATTGTTGAGGCTTAACAAGCTACCAGATTGCAAACATAATTGCAAAACTTCAAAAAATAAACGTTTGAACAATTGCAAAAGGTTTCAAACCAATGTTGATTATTTTCATGTTTGACAACTTGCACCTATAAGTGGATGCCAAAAACCAACACATTACCACTCAATGTGTGACATTTTTTGAAGGCAAAATTGATCAACTTAAATTAGAAGCTATTGAAAGGACTAAGGCTTTTAAGAAGCTAGAATCTCAAGTTGGCAAGCTCTAGGAGGAAATGTGAATGATGCATTGAATCCATGGATGCATCATTCACATTGGAGATGCAATTCACCAAGGAATATGAGCCCACAAAAGGATATCATTCTTAAGACCATTGTTAAAATGAAGTTGGAGGACATTAAGGGAAAGCTTCAAGAATCCAAGTTTGTAGTACAAACTTTGGATCAACATATTGTCAAAGTTGAAACAAAGTTTGACAATGAACTTAAGTGCATTATCAACCTCAACAACTTCAAACTCCAAGTAGACAAAGACACCTACTTAACCATTAAAGAAATGTTAATTCTACACATTATTTGCCAATTGAAAGACAAAGATTTGGTAGTAGATGTGGTGCACAACAAAATGAATGCCTACCACACACTATTAGAAGAGGAAACGTTGTTGTTTTTATAAATTTTGTTGCTAAACAAGAAGAGGAAGACTTGACATGAACAACATGAACAAGTATGGATTACACTCAAGAAGCAAATTACAAACTATTTTTAGGAGTTAATGGAACCTTATCAAATAGACAAACACCTCTATCAACTACATATCATAAAGAAATTCTTGACTTGAAAATAGCGTCGCCTACCTTCATTTTTCCCAAATCTAGTGAACCCAACAATTCTACCATAATTAAGTCTTTTGAATCCCTCAAGAACACAAGAGGAGTCCCACCTTGTAGGTGCCAAAACTTCTCAACAAGTTGAGTTTCAAGTGACTACCAAGTGTAGGAGGTAATCCTAGTTCAAACAAAAGCAATTCCTTTTGCACCACCATCTATTCATTTTGACCAAGCTTTGATTAAAACAATTGATGTAGCTCACAAGGTAGCTATTGAATAAAAGCAAAAACAACTACTACTACACAAGGGACTCATGAATCCCATAAATTAAGATTAGTTTCCTAGGAAGAATTACAATGACTTAATACCAAATATGCAAGAAGATGATGTTAATTGACACAACAATTTTGAGCTTTTGATTTTTTTATTATAAAATTTGATCAATAGTAATAGATTTAAATCAAACGACCCCATATGAAAATGGTTTGGTAGAGGGTATCAACCTAGTTATTGGTTGACACTACCTTTATCAAATCTTTCTTAACAACATTGCAAAGTGGACGACACCAATTTTTAGAACAATAATGCTCTACTCACAACTTGTTAAATATTTCAAAAGGCAATGATGCGTGAAATATTGTTATTGTTATATAAATGTATTATATATTATCGTTCATTAACTTGACGCAAAATTAAATTACAACATGAAGTACTTGCACCCTTTAGAGTTAAACAATTGCTATAAATTATTGTTGGGAAGAAAATGTTTATGGCTATACATCTATAAATTTATTGTTGTGAAAAAAATGTTTATGGCTATACATCTGTGAAAAAAAGGTTGTTTGTTGGTTTGTCATGTTGAAATTTCGAAAACCATGATGCCTCTTGCCATGTTCTTGGTATTGTTGGAAAGCCCTTGACGATTAAGTGCACTAAGTTGGCTTCTTAATGTTTTAACCTATGGCAAAAAAAAGTTATTGAATAATGAACATTTTTTATTATTGAAAATTCATCTAAATCAAAAAATAAAATAAAAAATTACATGAGAATTTGGGCATGGTCTTGATATTGTTGGAAAGCCTTCAATGAGTAAAATTTAATGAAGGTGATTTGAAAATATTTAGACCTAAGGTGTGAGGCATTTGAATTTTTTAAATAATAATAATTATTAAAAATTCAATTAAATTACCCAAAAAATAGTTTTGAAAGGAGAAATTAATTGGGAAACCGATCGATACTTGGGCCAACGACACATGGTAAATTAATTTATATAATGTTAAACAAGGGGGTGTGTCACACTATGATGGCCTTGCCATTTACATTAAAAACCAAAGATCTTTCATATAAAGTCCGGCCAATGCATTTGTCACCGCCCCCTCCTCCGTCTCCTCCTCCTCCGAGCTTTCCCTTTTTGGACATCATTGTGGGTCACCGAGGGTTGTGGCCCCTAGTCTTCAAAATTTCGAGAGAAGAAGAAAGGCGAACAATTTTTTTTTTTTTAGTGTGTGTGTGGGGGGGGGGGGGGGGGTGTTTTTTTTGTGTGGGGGGGAGGGTGTGTTTTTGTT
>Ga0116231_10008952_pt1 | contig 17246 bp, 15 predicted proteins | sample S1TSphgellanicum_2_FD_89695 | JGI IMG/M metagenome (GOLD analysis project Ga0116231, IMG submission 89695) | Host-associated microbial communities from peat moss isolated from Minnesota, USA - S1T2_Fd - Sphagnum magellanicum MG | ecosystem: Host-associated > Plants > Peat moss > Unclassified...
CTTGCTTGCAAATGTCCTGCTTGACCAAGATCCAGTTGTGGTTCAGGGCCAAGAGAATTCTGCACTTGATGTCACAGGACCTTTTGATATCCATCACTCAAATCAGCAGCCTTCTTGGTCCCCGTTGGATTTTTGACTTCAGCAGTTTGTTACACCTTCAGCACACATTGAATCACTAGAAAGGTATCTAACATTGACATATTTCAGGAAATGGAAACAACATCTGACTTTAAAATGAAAGCCTCTCAACAATGTTGAACTTGGGATCCTGTTTACTTGGGTGGTTTAGGGTTTAGTGGTTTGAATAACAAGGGGCTTTGAGGTCTCAAATTCAGGGAAATACTAGGGGAACAAGATGTCATTCTAGGTAGTTGTTGCTTGATGACATTGAAGGTCCAACATACAGACTACCTGCTATCTGTTGTTGCAAAGCTGGATTGATCTCCACAATGATACAGAAAGCATACTTACTAGTTTTAGCTCCCTATGACCTTGTTTTGTCAATTTAAAACAAATTGGACCAGGGTGTTTCCAACAGCATTTTGTTTCCAATGATAGTTTCTTCCCCATAAGATGTTAATCAGCATCTTACATGTGATATAGCATAGGATATGTCTGGCAATTGCAGCCCTCAAGAAAGAGAGGTTTGCTGGTCCTTTGAGATAATATTCTCTTTGTCTGCAACTTGTATGAATCTAGGAATTGGGTGCTTCATATTGCTGCATGAGTCATTTGTATCTCTATTTCTCCCATCTGCCCTCCAGGACCCTGCAGAACAAAACGAATGATCAAATTGATTGGCATTCCCAAGCAAGGAGTCCAAGATAAATCATCCTTTATGACTGAAGAAGAGTCCAAGTTAGAGAAGTTCTGACTAGCTAGGTTTGGATTTGAATGTCAACTACAATATGGAGAAGGTTTAGGACTAAGCTTTTCACTTCTCAACCTCAGGTCATGAGGCATGCCTCTGTAGTGGTACTGTAGAACACCAAAACATAGTGATGATTGGCTCTTCTCAGGACTCACAGAAATTTCCTCCACTAGACACAGTTTGAAGCTGAAGTTCATGAGCTTGAATATTAACCTGTCTTGGAGTTTGAGCAGGACTTGAGTGCAGATCTTGTGGGCTGAAAGTCCTTCACAACCAAGGAAGAGTGCAGTGTCTTGTCACCCATATGGTGAAGTTCATTGCCATCCTTTTGCATAACTTCCTCTTCATATCCACTATTTTTCACCTGGACATCAACTTTAGACCCATGCCAAGAGAATGCCCTCTTCACTACTTTTTTATCTGGAGAATGGCATTGCAGTGGGCTTATATCTAGCTGTTGATGCTGCTGCTTCACTGTGCTTGAATTCTCCTCAAAGCTTGACAAACAAAGGTCCTTTGTGATTTGAATGTCCTCCATACTTTCTAAGGCCTCTATTGCATCTATAAACCAGCTCTGATCCATAGTTTCTGGTGAAGAATTCAATGTTGAGCTGTTGCCAAAGAATGAACCCTCAGTTGATGACTCTACCGAGACCATGTGATTCCTCCCACCAAACTGAGCTGAATCCATTGCAGAATGAAACTTGCCCTCTACTGACAGACAAGCTGCAGTTATTGACTTCCTCTTTGGAGAAAAAGAGGGCGAGTTGCACTCTATTAGCTGCATGTCAATTGAACCTTCCTTGTCATCCTGATAGGTCCCATCCCAGTCTGCACTATCCCAAATTTCCATCTTGTCAAGATCTTGGGAGAGAGTCAATGAGGCAGGCAAAGTGGAAAGAGAATTCAATGCTATTGAAGCTGCTCTTTTCTGCAATAGAGTCGGGGATTCACATGGTATGGGCTCCAAATCAATGCTGTCAACAAATGTGTGAGGTCCCCTCTCCAAGTTTGGGTCTCCATTCTTTCTCCTAATGTAACACTCTTCTTCCAGATCGCCTGTCTCATTAACTGGGAAAGTGAGATCTGCATCAAACCCTGTATGCCTCTCAAAATGATTCTCTATGGTGCGATTTACTGTCTCATAGCATATTTCCCCATCCATGTTAACATGGTCAGAATCACATATAGCTGAAGCCTCATTTTTGCCACTCTGTTCTCTCCAGGATGTTTCTTCAATTGACAAGCCTTCTCTCACAGGTGATAAAGGAGTTTGAGTTCCTTGTGACCACATGCCTGCACGTCTCTTCCTAGATGGTTGAAATGTGTTGCCTCCTGTTAGGAGATAGTGTGCAGGATTTAGATCTTGGTGGAGCTGCTTGAACTCTGCCAGAGCACCTATCGTCCAGTACCAAGAATTGTCAGCTATTCCAACATGGCTTGAGCTTGTCATGCCAGAAGAGTGACCTTCGGGCCAATATTCTGCCTGATAACTTGATCTTGTCTGCCACCTCCTGCTTGTTCTTGGAGAACATCTATTGACACCATCTGGCCCCACTAATACAACTTGCATATGTGCTGATAGTTTACCAGGAAATTTGGCTTCATCTTTCACATTTGCTGATGAGCTACTTAAAATTGGACTGCTTCGAACTTCAATCTGTTTTACTTCCTCCAAAGCTTCTGCACCTGATCCTCCTTCCAAGGTCTCCAAATCTCCATCTTTATATCCCACCTGGAATTATGATCCATCCCCATGAAGCATCAAATTGCAAACACAACGTTAGGTATCAACTGAGAAATATCCGTCTTGCAAGACTGAATGATGTACCTGCTGCACTCCAGCATTCTGCAGGTCTTGGACAGGTTTTGCCAAAAAGTTTGCATTGTGTGCCCATAACACAAGTTTAATGTTTGAATCAACCTCTGTCACACTTATCTGGCTCCTGCTGATTGCTCTGGTTCTTGGAACTGAACTTCCATGAAAATCTTTGGCTCTCCCTTCATTTCCATCCTTTGACATGCCTGTGCCATCTTGATGATCCTGCACTTCCTGATGACAGAACATGGAGAACAGGCCTGCTCTCTTTGCTATTAATCTTCTGTCCTCTGACTGCATGCACTCTGCTGTTCTTTCTGCAGGAACCACATACCTGTGCATTACAGCAATGTAAATTCTTGTCTCAATACCTTGAGATGTAAATACTGAAACTGGTCCAAGCATCTACTTTTCCTACTAATTGTCCTATTTCTGTGGCAGAAGACAACGCATTGACTTGACACAATAAGTACTCACACAGCAGGGGAGCACTTGGCCAAGCTTGAGGATTTGGTTAAACTAGTGCTCCAATTCATAGGTCCTGAGAGGCATTTCAGGAACTGCTTGACAGAGCTGCCTCCTTCACTGAGATGGTTTTCTGATTTAAGATCATGACCTTCAGCATTGCATAAAGATACATTCAAACCTTCCAGAGAAGCAGAACCCTTGATTTCAAAGCTCTTTGTCTCAAAATGTTGATGAAGGACACCACATGAGTGCAGATAGTTCACCTGTTAACAAAATAATACATTATGGAGAGTATAATGCACTGACTTCCCTACTGCAAGTTTACTATTCAGTAGTCCCACAAGAGTCACAAATCCTTGACAAGAGCATTAACCTTTGTACAAAATTGTGTAAGTGAAAGCAATGCACCGTCCTATCACACAGGTTAGCTACAAGTGCATAATAGGGTGAGGCAACAGATGAGGGGGAAATTCTTGTTTAACCAGGGGACATTGGTGTTCCTCAGTGTATGGAGGCTGTGATGGAAAATTGGGAAGGTGCATTGAAACTCTAGCTCGGTCTAGAGGAGAGATCTCATGAGCATGCAGGTAGGATATATTTTAGCCTATCCTGGGATGCTCTAGGATTTCCAGCTCTAGAGACCAGGGATGTTTAGGGTTTAGGGCTTAGGGAGTGCATCTTTTATTTGAAACAATAACCGCTTACAGTGTTACCTGGTGAAAGGGGGCGTTAGGAACCTCACCTCTTCCCTGAGTTTTCTGGCTTGGTCTGCTTCAGCAGCCAGGGTCTTCCAGAGGGTGGCCAATTCCTCCTTCATTTCATCAACATCTGATTGCAAGCTTGTCTCTGCATCTATTTGTCCCTCAAAGTGTATCTTCATCATTGTGCTGCTTGATTTTCTTGAACTTGTTGTACAGGCTCTAGTCTTCAGAAAGTGGCCTGCTGATCCATGACCTGTACACCAGACAGAATGAGCAAATGATGTTAGAAACCCCTTTACAATATTCTTCAGTCAAGCTTAAAATGGGTGACCTCACACATACAAGATACATGTGATTGAAGTGTTTATAAATGAATGCCATTCACAATTGCAGGTGTACCTTCTTCTCTTGGTTGATGAAGCCTCAGATTCAATGGAATATTCAGATCCGATGGAATATTCAACCTTCCCTGAAACAAGAAAGATGGCTTTAATTCACAACTCATAACTTTCACTCTCCACAATGACGAAGCCACCATCAAACTCTCACAAGTGGTGCAAAATTGGGAAGAGTAGTATAATGATGGGGGAAAGATGGTTATTGCATTGTGCTCACCTTGCTCTGGTGATGAATAAATGTTTTAGAACAATTCCTCTGCTCCTTGGATGTAGGTCCTCCCCCAAGGCATGCCCACAGCCACCCCATTTTCGTCGGCAAACCCGAGGCTCTCTTTCGCTGTCTTCTCTTCCTTCACAACCTTGGAGATACAGTTGAAAGTCGAACATCTGAGCTTTGAAAACCAGGCCCTGATTTTCTTGCCTTTGTAAAAAGCCCGACGCTTCCGATATAACCGACTCCTGTGACGAGATGATAATCCCTCAACAACGCTCACGACTTATAATGCTCAAAGCAACTCACTCAGAGATGATGTGAGACTCGCCGTGGTGCACACAAATCTCATCCTTCTATGAAACCGCCTTCTTGTTTTACCTCCTCCTCGCGTGAAGAAATTTCCCTCGTCCTCAGCGGGGCTCCGCTGTTTGACGGAAGTGCAAAGAGCGCACAGAAAACTCTGATTGCAACTTTCTATAGACAAGCAAGCACATATCCGAAACGATAGTGCAGCAGACGCACAAAAGGAACCACAAACAGATCGGGTTTCTATCTCACATCAAACTACGTATCTCATGAAAAGCTTCATAATTGTTGCAAGTTCTCAGTATTAGATTTTAGAGCCGGCGCGAAAGCAAGCTCACCTTTCAGAATTGCCTAGAAAAGCAAGCGCATATCCCAAACGATAGTGCATCAGACGCACAAAAGGAACAACAAACAGATCGGGCTTCTTTCTCACATCAAACTACGTATCTTATGAAAAGCTTCATAATTGTTGCAGGTTCTCAGTATTATATTTTAGAGCCGCCGCGAAAGCAAGCTCATCTTTCAGAATTTCGCAGACATACCGACCGACGTGTTGCATTCTTGTCACACTCGGTTGTTGTCCATGTATCATTCTCCTTCTTCTGCCATGATACGACGATCTCGATGCATGAAAAAATGCAACAGCGAAGAAAGAGAAAAAGACCAAATAAAATAAAACCAGCAAAACATAAACAAGCGACTTCAATCCTGGAGGAAAACAACAACAACAACAACAAAAACCAAAACCTCTTGCAAGTAGTTACCGTCGATGATTCTCGCAGTCAACAAACGACAAAAAAGCTTGGCATCACGTCGCAGACATCGTAGCGAACGAGACGGACGCGCTTCGCGCGGGAAGCAAAACGACGAACAAAAGACGCACAATACAAAAATGTCATGAGACCGTTGAAACCGATGGGGAACTCCGAGAACAATCTAATCGGATGGGTAACAGTTCGGGAACTCCGAGAACAATCGAAGCAACCGATTGGGAACTTTGTGGGGGTGGGGTGGGGGGGGGGCGGAACTCCGAGAACAATCAAAGTAACCGATTGGGAACTTTTGGGGGGAACTTCGAGAACAGTCGAAGTAACCGATTGGGCACTTTTTTGGGGAACTCCGAGAACAGTCTTAGTAACCGAGTGGGCACTTTTTGGGGGAACCCCGACAATAGTCTAATAAGTAACCGATTGGGCACTTTTTTAGGGAACCGAGAGAACAATGTAACAAACCGTCGGGGAACTTTTTGGGACCTCCGAGAACAATCTAACCGATTGAGGTGCTCTTTGGGAACTCCGAGAAGAATCGACCCAATGGGGGGAGGGGAGCTCTTTGGGAACTTCGAGGACAATCTACCCAGTTCAGGGAACTCTTTGGGAACTTTAAGAATAATGTAACTGATGGGAAATAGTGGGTGGGTCTATGAACTTTTTTGTGTAAAAACCCCAACTGTGGCCCCTTATTTTAGGATCCCATTTGCCACCTTTTTTGGTTTTGGGGCCCTCATCTAAAGGCCCTGGGTCCAATTTTTATGGCTCTCACCCAATGGGATTGCTCTATTTCATACGACCCTTGTCCATGGACCCTCATCCTAAGTGAAATGTTTCTCAAAATGTGGGACCAAAATGAAAACCATGGGGAGGGAGGACGGAGGAGAAATTTCACCAAGGGCACCATCCGGATATATATATCCATAACTATCCCTCCTCTTAGGAAATTTTTGTACTCCTCAAGAGGGAGGGAAACTATGCCTACTTTTTTAGGCATAAAAACCCAGTCCAGTTTTTTTTAGTGCACCAGGATCAGGCCTACTTCAGCTCCACCTCACAAGGGCCCTTATTCTGGTAAGAGAGGGAGGGATCTTATGTGTAGGGTAATGACCAAGGCAGCCCTACAAATAAGATCCCTAGCACTCTCATGAACCAGGCATAAGAACCCTTCCCCTCTCTGTGCCTCGTAATCTACACAGGTTTAGGATCACGATCTACACAGGTTTAGGATCGTGATACCCTTCACCTTGTGCTTTACAAGGTGGTGGTAGCCAAGTCCAGCCATGCATTTTGGGATTGTTGTCCAGCTATGGGCTTTACCTATCATACCCAGCTGTGAGCTTCAACTGAGATGGCTTGTCCTTATAGAGCAAAACCACCTTAATACCAATGTCCTTTCTGCAATTTGTCACACAGCGTCAACTAAAGCCCACATTGTAGTAATAGCCAGCAAAGAATTTGTCCTTGTCCCTCAGAATGCAGAACTGAACAGAGTATTTACAAAGCAGAGAAGTCTGTTTCAGATTCTGGATTTAAGCTGAGTTCTGGATCTTATCCCAAGTTTCTGCAAAGAGTTCAAACTTAGCAGCTATTGAACCTTTCCATGCTGAGAGCAAGCTAATAATGGGTGTCTTTCCCCCCATTCATGCACCCCCTTTGTTCCTTCCTCAACTAAATATTTCCAACATAGTTGTCAAAGTAGAAGCTCAGCAAATTGCATGAGCTCAACTACCCTGGCTCCAGAAAGGGTAGTTGAGCAAATTCGGCTGTGTCAACCTTTCAGAACCTTGGCATCATCAAAAGAAAGCAGACCTGATGGAAGGTACTATGAGCAGTTCACAACCTACTAGAATGGTTCTCTCCTTCAACCTTGTTGTGATTCTTGGAGGGAAATTTTTTTTATGGTAGTACCTTAGCAGATCTTGAAGAAGACCATCTGATGTGACTGAAAATTTTCTCTAGGAAGTCAAATGTGTGCTGCACCCGCACTCCAGGGAGCCAGATGACAGTTTCCAGGTGTGGGGTAACATCTCCAGTCGCTCAAGGTGAGATTTCACCCTGGTGCTTGGCTGCATGTTTCACATGCCTCCAGACTGTTCGACCCCTGTTGATTTCATCCCCTTCCTGGTTTCTTATCAGATGTATGAATTGTGGCTGTGATAGACCCTCCAATGCAGAAATATCATTGTTAACATCACAAGGCTCACGCCTGGCCAATGAATCCACCTTATCCCCTTTGCCAGCTTCACGGCGGTATTCAAGTGTTATCATGCTTACCTCATAGTCCTCCTTAAGTTCATTAGGTATGCTCTGCACAGAAAGATATGAACAAATTCCTAAGTAATGACATGTTTCAATCTTGTTGAGGACTACCTCCCAGCAAGCACAAGATACAAAAAGCACACCACAGCAGACTATGTTAGTTACCAGAGTAGATAGCACACTGTATCTTGCTCTGAAAGACTCACTCAATAAGTTACATGCCAATGTGATTTATTGACACAACTCTATGAAGCTCAACCCTTGCTCCCTGTGGACAATGTGATACAGACTGGAAACTTCCCATCAAATCCTGAGTGGAAAATATCCTCTTCAAAGCACTGACTTTGGTACCCTACAGCTCTGACTTCTTTTGGGGAATGCAAGATCCTGGATTTGTGTGCACATTACAATCCAGATGCTTCAGAGTCCAGAGAGAGGGTTCTTGTTAAAGCAAAATACCTCAAGAGTCCATGTGATGTATTTGACATTGTTGACATGCTGGTTCATATCAAAGTCTCTGTCAAGTGGCTGCAAGGAGAGAGATCAAGTAGCAAACAAACATTGCAGTCAACTACAAACCACTCATCTCCAGCACATGTATAAGCAAAGTTTCAGCAAATGTTGCAGAATGGAATGAACTGAAAAAGCAGACAGTGGGCTGAGTGAGGAAGTTCTGAAGCGGTTGTTCTGGAATCTTACTTCAAGACTAGACTTTTCATATGGAGCACTCCCATGAAGCCTTGCAATTCGTCCAGAACTTGCTCGTCTTCTTTCTTCTGACAATGCCCACCTGTCACCAAGCATATTGTGCATACCAAGTTTAGAACTATCATCTCCAAACCCCATGGTAACTTTACATATCATTAATCCAACACTGCTTTCTCTTGCTTTATTATCCAAGATCCGAGATTCAAAAATATTGCAGCAACAGCAGATGATTACTATCTATTGACACCCACACAACAATCAAAAGAAAGTGACTGCGGGTTTTGCAGCATAAGGGTGTGAAACTGACTTCGGTGGATCTCTGACCCAAGGTGCTAATTCAGCTCGGATTTTGTCAGTGACCCGATGCATGGTCTTTGTATCCAGGTGCATCAGTACCCAAGTGCTGGTCCAACAAAACAATAACATATTTTTTGTTGCATTATTAGTGACAACATCAAATCTAGATTCCCTGCATCTTTGCATATTGAACACAAGACTGCTGAAACTAGCAACCTGGCTGACCTACTCTGCTGTCGGAGTGGGAATTGCTGCACGGAACTAGATTCCAAAAATGAATTGTTCTGCACTGACATTGCCACATTTCCTGCAATGTCAAATGTGTTCAAATCATGGAACTCTGCTGCTGCTGATTTCAGCTCTCAAACAATCTCATAAGATGATCTTGACCTAATACTGACAGATGAGCTCTCTCTCTCTCTCTAGAACTGCAGAAATGGGACTCTGACCAAGAACCAAGAAGAACCAACTGAAGCATACCTTGTTGCGCGAGCAATGATTTCCCCTGTCCTAACCTCCTTCACGGTCCAATCACGCCGTACTGCATTCCTGCCCTCTGTGCAGAACCAGGTATCTATTTCCAGCAGACTTCGCCTGACAGCAGCCAGTAAGTAACAACAGTTACCACCAAGCAGTTTGTGATAGTTTTCTTCTTCTTCTACATGTGAAAAAACATTTCAGAAAGACTTCCGAAAGCCATATCAAAGATGAAGCAAAAAAGTCATACATGTAGTGACATCCATCATGATTACCATTCTTGATTAAACCATTCTCTAGACTGCAGTAAGTTGTCTAAACAAACCTTGGTCAATGATTGTGAACAAAGAATTACACATGTTGTTGTCTTCTGTGGCATCTTGTCTTCTTCTGTTACAGCCTAAGCAATCTTGTTCTGTTGCAATCATCATGTCTTCTTCTGTCACAGTCTAAGCAAGATTTTTACCATGTTGGATATCGATCAACCTCAATGTGCATTCGAGTTGTGACAGTGATGAGCCGCTCGTCATTGGTTCCATGGAATGCTCCATATCCGATAGTCGTCACATGGTTGCAGGCAGCTTCCTGCATTTCACATAGCGATGTAGGTATTCCACTGCTTGTCAGCACTGCAGGTGCAATGCATTCTCTGGACAAGAACACACATCAAACATAGCTTCTTTACCATAGCTGACAAGTCCTTGAAACTCCTCCATTCATGCAACGCACACGTACCTGGAGTAGACACGTGAGGGTTTCCAAAGAAGTGGTTCGTCGAGGTCCGACCTCAGAGAAGCGCACTACAAATCGCTCCCGGTACAAGGATCCATTCTCTTGCAACATCCCGAAGCCAATGTACTCATTTATCATCTCAGGCTCTGCAGCACGCGGCGGGCGCAAAACTGCTGAAGCAGGAGCAGGGGCATGCCCATTTGTTCCACCTTCCTCCAACTGCAGGTCGATCTCCATTACGCTACTACTACAATCAACCATCGCCACCTCTTCCCGCCGCATGCAGACGGCTCGCAACAATACCCGATGAGGAGTACTCCTTCCTGATCTTCTCCCTCCTGCACGACGATTAACTACCAGCCTAGTACATTTAGCAGCCGTACTAGTTGCAGGAGGAAGAAGAAAACCCGACTTCTTCACATCCCCGCCATGATCACTCGTACCTCCTCCTCCTCCTCCTCCTCCACCACCACCATCTCCTGCAGTTCTTCCACCGCGCAAAAACCACCTTTGCTGTACCAAACTGTTGGCTCCTGCTGCCATTCTGCTTCCAACGAAAGACCAGTTCCGCAGAGCCTCTCAAGCACCTCACACACAATGCTGCGATGCAGAAAGACTAGCTGAGTTTGTAAGATTTGTCGCTCGCTCAGACTCGATCTTCTTCTTCTTCTCTTCGCCTTCGTTGTCGTCGTCTTCTTCGTCTTCTTCGCAATGTCCGCTCCTCCGTAGCCTAGGTGCTTCCCAGAGCTCGAGCTTCTCAAATCTTTTACTTAACGTCTGCTTTCTTTTAACTTACTACCCCACTTCACTGCAGCCCCCGACCAAGTCCACTGCACCAGCAGCCAGAGTTCTTTCCTTGGGTCAGAAGTTTCGCCAAAATGAAATAAAAATAAACATAAAATGGAATATACTGTCACAATTTTCCTTTTTTTATTGGAAAAAATAGATAATTTTCGGGATTATTATTATTATTATTTTGGGGCCCACACTTGGACTCTGATTTCAGATTAGAAGCTATTTTTATTTTTATTTTTTCTATTCGAAAATGAAGTTATTTCGTAGGTTTTTAATCGCCAGAAGTGAGAGGAAAAAATAGCAAAAATTTTCAGATATCTATATTTGGTTTAAAGTGTGTAAGCAAAAATATAAAAGCATGATTAAAGATTTGCACTTTCATATTCGCTAAATCTCCCTTAAGGATGATCGCCACTTTTTCTACATATTCTATGGATGATCGCCAATTCAGCTTTTTAAGAAAACACTGTACTGCACCAAGGTCACATTCATCACTTTTCTTTCCACGCTCTTTCCGATTCTGTTACTAATCAATGCCTTTATTTACTCTCTTCTCTCTCTCTCTCTCTCTCTCTCTCATCAACTCACTAATCCTGTTTTTAAAACTCACTAAACCTGCTTGTTTGGTTCTTTACTCACAGAACGCAGTGTTAATTTGGATCTAAATTGTTTTATTTACTGGGATGCGGTTTTTTTTTAATAATTAAAAAAAAGTAAATTTGAAATTTTATTTTTCCTGATTCCTGAATCCTTATTAGACAAGAGTCCAAGACCAAAAAGTGGCAAATTTTGAGGCTAAACCTACTTGGCACCTATTTTGGAGGGGAAAATCAATTGGTTCGGACCCAAAAAGAGTGCTAAAAGGAGAGCTCCTGATTTGGCGAACCAAGAATCATCATCAGGCTTGGGACCAAGGGTTCAGTCCAAACTCAAGGATTCAATTTGCGTCAAATCAGTCCAAATTGGTTCTTAGGAAATTGGACCCTGGACACTGGTCTAAAGTGGGCATTATTAGCCTAATCAACATTATTAAAAATTTAATCAAGTGATTAATTAGTTTAATGACCAAGCATTGAGCAACGTTGGGGGGGGGGGATTTTAGTGAGTTTATTGTTACCTTAATATTTTTATAGCTTTTTAAAAAAAATTTACCTACTTCACTCGCTCCTCAGGCGATTAACGTTAATGACTCGGGCACGTGTGGTCGGTAAGTGATACACAGTTTCTGATGGCCTAGGTGACAACGACACGTTCATCCAATGCGAGAACGACACGTATGTCCGGTCCAGGTTGTCTGTTGCGCTGGGTTTGCGGTGCGAGAGGCGCCAGGTGTAAAGCGTTTGAGAGGTTCTGCAAAACTTGCGGTGGGTAAAAAATAATTGGAAGAAAAAGGACGGCGAGTGGTAAAAAGTAAAAAACCATTCGTTATACAGAATGGGTAAAAGATGCACGACAAAATAATAGGAAGCGGTAACAAAAGGGCGTTTGAAAAAGGGATTTTTCTGAACAGAGAGACCTCTACTTGCATAGTATTAGTAATATTGCTACTTAGCCATATTTTTATTATTTTTATTATTTTATTTTTTCCCTTGTACTTTCTGTCTTTAAGCCCTTAGCAGCTATAACCTTTTTTTAAAGTAGGTTAGACTTTTGAGAAATATCTTAGATACAGTTTTGCAGGGAGGCGCATCAAAGAGGTAAATCAGCCAATTGTAAGTAGAGTAGCCATAATAAGTGCTTGCAACCATTGGTTTTTTTTCAGAGCGAGAATTCGCTTTTTTCGACTGGCTGCAGGGATCCACGAAAACCTACGAGGGAAAAGTGTGTTTTTTGGGGACAGATTCGCAAGACAGTGATGATGGGTTTTGGCCATCCATTCGCCATGATGAAGAATCTCAATGATCAGCTGTAGCACATACATAGATCAACTGACATTAGGGTTTCCCTAGATGGTGAGCATCTAGTCTTCCATTTCGCATGCCAACTTACTCCCCAGGGCTCCATGTCGATTAATGATTTTGCCTGTGTTTGGTGGCTAGTCGCTGGTTGTAGTAGGTACCTAGGTAGGAGGTAGGTACTAAGTACTAGGTACTAGGAATTGTGCAATGTGTAGTCATCAATTCATTAGTGAGTGGTCACTAAAACCCTAAATATTGGTGGCTGAACAATAAGTCAGTGACCAAACACTCAAAGCCCGAAACCCTAAATCTAGCATCCATATGAGGTTCACGTCTTGCAGATCGTGAGTGCTAACTCCCAAGTCCTAACTCTCAATATTTTTCTCTTTTCATCTTGTGCTGCTGAATGCTAGCAACTGCAACTTGCAACATTCAAGATTCATCAATCAAGGATGAATATTTAGGTAATTTAGAATACAATGGGTATGAGCTTTGAGGGTCATGATTCATGACTCATTAATGAATGCCAAACAAGGATCCAAGAGATCTTCATCTTGATTTTCAAATATGCAATGTGCAATGGTGCGCATTGTAACTTGCAACTTTGCAAGTTTGTATTATGTAACGACTTAAAATTTATTTGTTGCATTGATGTACCGTCTATGTAACATGAATGGCTAGTGGTGGAATTGCAGTGTACACAATGCAAATTTCTTGACCTGGTTACCAATGACCATTGGCATGAATAGGCTTGATTGACAAAGTTTGAACATGAATGGGGCATGGGCTTAATTTGTGAAGCTTGAACATGAACAAGGCCCAAGCTTGAACCTTGAGTCGCAAGCAATTATTCTTGGTGTTGCAATGTTGGGATTCAGGAACCATGATCCAATGGTGTTCAATCCTTAAAAGTTCACCACTCCACCTTGAAATGCAAGAAAGTTCTTCAAACTTTGCCCTTTGAATTTTATTTTTCTTTGTGTTTTTTTTTTTGTACATTATGCATTCAACATTGAACTAGTGAGTCATCCATGCTTGCACTTCAAGAATTGAAATTTGATTTTAGGGTTGTAACTTGTGTATGTGTTTTTGTCACTCTAGAGTCTATGTATTTTGTCAATTGAAATTTATGTATGATTCTATCATTCTTTATGTTAACTCCTAAATGCTAATTGAATTAGGATCCATTGATCCAAGTCTAGAGTTTAGACTCCCTCTTTTCTAGAATTTCAATGACATTGAAATTGAAACCTCCTCCCAATTTCAAGTTCAATTTTTTTTTGAAAGAACAATTATTATTTTGAATTTGTAGCCCAAAAACGCAGAATCCAATGCACAGCAAGAAAAACACATGGTTTGCAACCTTGAACATGGACCTGATCCCATTGTTGTTGAGATCCAAAATGACCTAGAATTTTTTGTTTTGTCCCCTTAGACATAGAATCCAAGCCCTAATGATACTATTTTTGAAATAGTAGATACCCTAGAAAGTTTAACTAAAAAGAAACCTAAAAATTCCCTAGTATATGTAGTGAGGAAATTCCAAGATGTTTGGTGAGTGAAAATGCCATGGGCTAGAACTATTTTTGATGCAACTAGAAATTTGTCAATTGTGAGATGTAAAGTCTGCACTAAGATAGAGAAAAAAGAAAATCTCCTAGTCCCAAAATGGGATTCATTTGAAAAACATGTGGGGAAGAGAAAGAATGAAAAAGGGGTTAAGGTTGTGGATGTCATGTGTGCACATGTCAAAAATGAAACAAAATTTGTTTCAATGAATTGCCCTTCTATTTTGGAGTAGGTTCAATGTGGATTTGAAAGAAAAAACAAAAGGAAGGTGATTCAATTTGTTTCCATATTCATGCTTCTTGCCGAAGGAAAGCCTGTGACCAATTACAAAAATTTAAAGCCTTTATATGAGTTTTTGAAGTTGAAAAACACTCGCCAGAAACATTAGAATGATTCTTTAGGTTGGGAGATTGTGGAACATCTTCATAATCAAATTCTAATAGCCACTAAAGTTATTATCCAAGGGGCCAAGTTTGTGGCTTTAACATGTGATGAGCTTATTATTTTAAACAATTAGAGTTGGATTTTTGTTCATGTATATTATGTCCAGGATTGGTGTTGCATTCCTATTTTGCTTATAGTTGATCATGTTGTGGAAAGGCCTAATGCACAAGACCTAATTAAAGTCATCACAGATATTCTCATGAGTGTTAATGGTTTAACAGAAATTGAAATACCCAAGAAGTTATTATGTTTTGGTGCGGATGGTGTGAATATTTTTTAAGGTGCTCAAAATGGAATTGCAATCCAAAATTTTGAATGTTATGCTCGATTTTTGATTGGCATCCATTATATGGCACATCAGATTAATCTAGCAGTTCAAACACTTTTTCATTTACCCATGGTGACATGGTTAGAGGATCCACTACAATTCTTTTATTCTTTTTTGACAAATTTCCAAAACACCATTTGGAATTTGTTAAACCGGCCCAAATCATGGAAACAAAAGGTAACAAGCTTCTCCATAACATCAAAACTAAATGGATCAGTATGTTGAATCCCATGAAGGGTGTACTTGAAAAGTATCACTCGTTGTTGCTGGAAATGGTAATATATTCAACAATTCATGTGCCCCAAGCAGCAGGTAACTTGGATCAATTGTGTGATGTCCAAGTGATGTTTGGATTGGCTGGTTTAATGCCTCTTTTGACTATAGTTCATTCTCTTGTCAAGTTTGCCCAATTGTGAAATGTGTATGTTTGTGATTTCATAGTTGCAGTTTCAATTTGTAAATTGGATTTATTTTAACTGTATTGTGATTAGATATTTGCATTCCAAAGGGATGCATTCAAACTTTTCAATGGTTTGTTAAATTGGATGCATGGTACAATCTCCATGAAATGGATCACAAATTTGAACATTGGAGTTGATCACCTTGTTTTTGATTTTAGGGGTCAACATATATGGGCCAAGTTCAAAGACCAAGCCTTTAGTCATGTATCTTTTGTCACTCGAGAGGTTTATGCAAAGGCTATTGTAGAGGTCAAAGCTTCATGTGTATTTGCTACTAATAATTTAATAAATGAGTTAGGTAATCAGTTCCCTTCTCATGAATTAATGGATGTTCTTAGCATGGTTGGCATGGTTTATCCCTAATATTAGTTGGGCCTTGACCCTACATCAACATTCCAATTACATTTAAATGTTATTAAAGGATTTCATTGTGTGCCCAAGAAGTGTGGCAATGGTTCTACTGAGGTATGGATTCCACTTATGTTGGATTTTGCAACCCTTGATTTACAACATTTTCTATTTGTTTTGACAATGAAAAATAATTCCAAGGTGGCTATGGCTAAACCTTGTGCTTGTAACCCTTTGACACGGTTGTGGAGGCAGTTGACATCCTCCTAAATTGTTACACACAAAATGCCAAAATATATCAAAATGGTTGAAATTGCAATTGTGCAAGTCATTGGTTCAATGGAAGATGAATGGTGTTTTAGTATGTTTAGCTTTATGAAGACCAAGTCAAGGAACCGGTTGACAACCCATTTGGATGTGGTCATTTGTATGTTTGGTTAAAAGTTTTATACTCTTGAAAACTTCCCTTATAATCAAGCCATTGAAGAGTGAAAAATTGCTTGCATGCAATATGCATGAGTTATTCTTTGGCCAATGGCAACCTGCAAGTAAACTCCTCTCCTACCTTGTTGGGTCTTAATTTTTTAACATTTTTTTTTAATGAATTAGGATCTTGGTTTAAGTTTAATTGGTTTTTTGCTTCGTTTTTCAAGTTGTTATAAGTGCATTGGAACTTGGAAGGTTTGGTGACTTTTGTTTCCATGATCTAATCACTTTGGTTTGTTCATTTTCATACTTGAATTCAAGCTGGCACTAGAATCCGAACAATAAGTTGTAACCATTTATTGCGGCTTGTTATTGGGCTACAAACATCTTATTTATGTATCCTAAATTTGTTTGTGTATACAAAGTTGTTTGATTGTGCAGGTCCACCATGTGCTATAGTGTGTAGGGTCAATTTAGTTAGGGTTCGATTCCCTCACATGGTTGTTTTGTCATAACATGAAATAAAAAAAGATTGAGTCGTTTATGTGAATAATTTTTAAAAACTTCTAATGCATTGACCAAAATTGATATGCACTCACTAATGGTGAATTAAAACAACCAGATGAAAATTGCATAATGTTGCATTCCCTATGTGTATGTCATTGACCAATTTGACATCTATGTCCTTCATGTAGCCTAATTGTTGGTTAGAAGGCCCACCAAGTCGCCAAGCCGGCAACATGTCCATGATGGAAAAAAAACGTTGCTTGCAACCCACATGCCCCCTTCAAACATAAGTGTAATCAATTACTAGGCATACTCTCTTTCACCTAATTGGCTCCCTATTGCTTTCCAACAACCCCCCCCCACCCCCCCCCCCCCCCCCACCACCCCACCACAAACCAAAAACACAACCTCCTCACACAAATCCCATGAAACAAAAAAACAACACAA
>Ga0116231_10008953_pt1 | contig 17245 bp, 14 predicted proteins | sample S1TSphgellanicum_2_FD_89695 | JGI IMG/M metagenome (GOLD analysis project Ga0116231, IMG submission 89695) | Host-associated microbial communities from peat moss isolated from Minnesota, USA - S1T2_Fd - Sphagnum magellanicum MG | ecosystem: Host-associated > Plants > Peat moss > Unclassified...
AGATGGCTCACTGCAAATAGCTAAAAGCTACAAAAATGCAAGCTCCGTTCATCATAGCCAAATAGAGGAAGATTCCTTTCGATGGAAAGTAGGATCACTACATGAAATCTCGGCACCAAATTCTGTGCAAAAGCAAGCCGCCAATGGCGCCAAAACAAGAAGCTTTTGGTCTAAAGTTGAGCCCTCAAGGCACTTACAAGTATTTATGCCATCACACATAAAGACAATTGCTTACTCATCTGACGGCGATAGTTAAACTATTTGATATCGCTAAGGATAGTGCTTTGGTAGTGTGATGATGGTTTGATTACTTTTCATGGCCGTGGGACTGTGCTATGCATTGATGGCTTTGACAAAAAATATGTTTAGCTTTTAGCTCAATACTTAGACACTTTTTGGAAGGAACCCTCCCAACAAAGGTTTCAAGTTTTATTATAAACCCACATAACCATAATACATCACAATGGATATGCCAATGGGTAATCAAATTCCCAAGTCAAATTTTTTTTACCATATTTGCATTACTATGTACATAGTTGTATTCAAAACCAAATTTCAATTGTCAAGACCATCTAGCAAGCAAAGTTTCAAACAATTCATTTCAAATTGCAAATGTTGTTTAAAATATTGCTTTAGAATTCCTTGGTTTGCAAATGCGTGATAGTAAAATATGTTTTAATATTTCATAGTGTGTAAGGCATGTCATTCAAGGGACTCACCCACAACCTTATGCCAACCTTGGTTGATTCGATGGAAGTGCCACATCATTGATGGGTTCATAGGCAACTCTTTTAGAATATGTTTAATCATGAATTCATTTGTTAGAAGAGGGAGTAGACATCCAAAGTATTTAAAGGGGTTCTCATGACTATGGCAATGTTTTGGGATACAAGGGTTTGGGGTACAAGGCACAAGTTATAGAATTAATGAAGCAAAACAAGGATTTTGATTTTTGGAAGTAAGACACGATCTTTTGTTTATGATCTTTGAGGCTCATAATCACATTGATTCAAGGATCCTTTTGACGTTCCACAAGTTAAGGTTTGGAAAATTTCACAAACCTTCAAACAACGTACAAAAAATGATCACAAGGAAAGGATAAATGCTTGTGAGAAAGAAAGGTCTTCACCCAAACAATAAAAAAAGTTTTTGTCCTCTTATGTATTTTGAGCTAATTAAAGCCATCTCCTACATTGGGGTTAAACCTCACCTTTAAAAAAAAGGTTACAAATGTGGGGTATTTTTGGGAAGCTTGAAACTACAATTGTCATGCAAACTATTTTTTAAAACATCATAGGTCATTGCTTGTTTCAAATATGCTCACCCCAATGCCAATCACTTCCAATTCACTTTCTTCTCTTGCATATCTTTCTCCTTTACAACTCTATCCTCTCTCTCCCCTCTACACCTCAATCTTCTCTCTCTTGTAATTACTTTGATGTTTTGTTGTGAAAGATCAAAAAAGTGCAAAAGTTGCATCATGTTTCTTTACATAGCTTATGCAAGTGTGAGACAATTAACCTTATGCAAGACATGGGCTTCATTTGGGTTTTGCACAAATAAGGAACTAAGTTCATGTCAAGGACAATTTTTGTGTTTTGAGCCCCATTGACATTATGTGTATTTTTTCGGTGTTGCTTTCTCCATCTTGTCCCGTGAATCGAATCGGGCAAACACAAGCTTTTGATGACATGTTTACATAACTTAATGAATAATTATATTATCCACCCACCATCCATCCATCCATTCATCCATCCACTCTATTATGCATGTAATGCAACAATGAGGTGCTCAAAATGAATCAGAATCTAGTTAAGTTAACACAATGAATTCAAAAATCAAAAGGAGCCCTTCATATTATCTCACCATTAAAATCCTGAAACATTCAAATTGGGGCAGCCAAAGCCATTCTCAAAAATATTGAAAATATTTCAATAGCCGATATTTCAAAACCCAATTAATATATATTTCAAAAATGGGGCTTGCCAAATCCATTTTTTAAATAGACAAAAATCTGCCAACCGTCTACCTATCAGTAGTCAGAGGGTAGGGGATTAGAATTTGTGAAAGGTACATAGGTAGGTAAGTAGGTAGGTAATTCATAGGTAGGTTGAGTGTTGAGTCTGTTTTGGGGGCGAAGTTTCATCAAAAAAAAAATTGAAAATTAAAAATTCGAGTGTGAAGTGATTTTGGAGGTATTCAATAGCCAGAAATGAGAGAAAAAATGAATAAAAATTGCCAAATTTTTACATTTGGTTTTGAGTATGGAGCCAAAGATATAGAGGGAGGATTAAAGTTTTGTACTTCATATTATGGTTTATAGTTTATTGCCAGAATTGAGTAAATCTTCCTAAGGATGATCACCACTTTTTCTACATCTTCCTAATGGGGACGATCGCCATTTTTGGCTAAAAACAAAATTTCCTTAAAAAAAAAACAATTGGAACTTGGGATGTTACGAAAGGGAAGTGGGTGGCTGCTGGCGACCACCACGACGCACATTCCCTTTCAAAACAGCGACACTGAGAAGGGAAACAAACAACAAACGCAGAGAACAGAAGCTCGCGAGTTGTTTTGCATTGAGCAAGAAAATCCATCCTTTTGCTGTCAATTTATCAACAATTTTGTTGCAGTTTGTGAACCTTTTTGTTGTTGTTGTTGTTATTGTTGTTTTCGCCGTCGTCGTCGTTGTCTTCGTGAGCCTTGTTTTGTGCATTGAGGAGCAGAAGGAGGTAGAGGTGGAGGTGGATTGTGTAGTAATAATGCAGGTGTCGCAGCTGTTGTTAGAGGAGCCGATGCGGTTGGCTTCCATCTTAGAGTCGTCTTCCACACAAGGTTTTTCTGCCCTGACTAAGATAATCGGGACTTTGGGACCGAAGTCGCGTTCCGTGGAGAGTATCGAGGCCATGCTGAATGCGGGGATGACCGTGGCTCGCTTCGACTTCTCATGGGGTGATGAGGATTACCATCAAGAGACTCTGGAGAATCTGAAGAGGGCTGTCAAGAACACGCGCCGGCTGTGCGCCGTGATGTTGGATACAGTCGGACCGGAGCTCTACGTGGTGAATGAGAAAGGTACACCTATCGAACTCGTGGAAGGAGAGCAAGTCATCCTCACTCCCGACAAGAACAAGCAAGCTTCGTCTAAAGTGCTGCCTGTGAATTACGACTCCCTCGCAGCCGCGGTGAAGCCCGGGGATACCATCTTCATCGGACAGTATCTGTTCACGGGAAGCGAGGAGACTTCCGTATGGCTCGAGGTGACTGAGACTCAAGGTCCTGATGTCATTTGCAAGGTCAAGAACACCGCAACCCTCACTGGTACTCCCTCTTCGTTTTGGATTTCTTCCCTGTTTGGTACATTGCACTGGCATGTCCTCTTTGACAACAGTGTTCTATAATCTCACCATGGCAAAAACCAGAACTTCAACTGCACTGTTTCGTCAGGTTTCTGGCAAATGCCTACTTCACGTGTGTTAATGGTATGACCAGTGTTCTGTTCCATCTTTCTCAGGGTGAATTGTCATCATAGGCTATCTGCAGATGGATCTGTATGGAATGGAAACATCCTTCTTCAGTAGCAAAATTTATGTTTTTTGGATTCAAGGTCTTCTTGTCATTGAGTTTGCTGGCTGCATCTATCTGGTGGTTCAACATATGCTCTGTCATGCTTGAACTTGCTTTTGAGTTTTGAGGATGGGCATGGTGTGGCAATTCTGGCACAGGTTCTCTCTTCACAGCACATGCTTCTCAAGTACGAATCGAACTTCCGACACTGAGTGCATCTGACCTGAAGATCATGTCAACTTGGGGAGTGCGCAACCAAATCGATTTCTTGTCCCTCTCATACACTCGACATGCGGATGATGTGCGGTTAGCTCGTTCCCATTTGTCAAAACTTGGTGACCTTTGGCAGACACAAATCCTGGCCAAGATTGAAAACTGTGAAGGGTTGGCCCAGTTTGATGAGATCTTGAATGAGGCTGATGGGATCATTCTCTCACGTGGAAACCTTGGCATTGATCTTCCTCCAGAGAAGGTGTTCTTGTTCCAGAAAGTTGCACTCAATAAGTGCAATTTTGCAGGCAAACCAGCAGTTATAACTCGTGTTGTTGATTCGATGGTTGAAAGCCCCTGTCCTACTCGTGCGGAAGCAACTGATGTTGCAAATGCTGTTCTTGATGGAACAGATGGGGTCTTACTTGGGGCAGAGACTCTCAGAGGGTTGTATCCTATTGAAACCATCACAACTGTTCACAGGTCTGAATGTTGCCTTCTCACTTGTATCATGTCTTTGAAGAGTATCATGTTGGCATGCTCATTTTTCTTTTCCTAGAACAGCTGACAGAACTACTTGGGTCATAGTACTGCCTACACTACCAGACCAACACTTGAATGTCCTAAACAATTTGCAACTTGTCAACATCTTGAAAAGAAAGAGTCTTCAGATTTATCCAGAGCTCCAGAGGTGTGAGAGAGGAGGAAGTTGGAGATACTGTCCTATCTTAATGTGATTCCCTGCTGTAAATTGATGCTGCCATGGCCATCTATCCTATCAGTTGGGATCTGATGATTGGATCCATTTCTGATACCAGTGCAAGCATTTTAGGCACCATTAGCATATGCAATGCTTCAATTTGGGAAATCAGAATGGAGCAAGGAAGTGGCATCAATTGTTGAAAGGCATCCCAATCTACTGTGATTTGCTACTCAATTGGTAGTATGGCAGGGATCTAGCAAATAGAAGAGGAGCAGATGTTTGTGTGGGCTTGTTTACACTGTCTCAACTGCCTTCTGTTGTTTTTATGCGTTCAGAATAGCTGCTGAGGCAGAGAAGGTGTTCAATCAGGCTGTCTACTTCAAACGAATGATCAAAAGCATTGGGGAACCCATGCAACACCTTGAATCAATTGCATCATCTGCTGTTAGAACTGCCACAAAAGTTAGTGCAGCAGTTATTGTGGTGTTTACATCATCAGGCCGAGCAGCCCGCTTGATTGCAAAGTATCGGCCAACTATGCCTGTGCTCTGCATTGTCATTCCAAGGCTCCACACTGACCATCTACAGTGGAGTTTCACAGGGGCTTTTCAGGCTAGGCAGTGTCTCGTGGTCCGAGGCCTCTTTCCCATGCTTGCTGACCCCCGTCACTCAGGGGGTAGTAGTAATGAGTCTATCTTGAAGGTAAATTATTCTCTTTGAATTGTTTGTGTTTTTTCTTGCTGAAGGTAAGATTAGAATGACCTTTGATTGACTGGAAGGTGTGATGAACCACTTGAAGTATTCATTGCAAGGTGTGCTTATTGAGTGCCTACTATAGAACAGTCATCTATGACTGACTCTCATATTTTGAGAACAAGGCAGTCTACAATGGAAATGTTGCTCATGCTACTTGCTGGAACTTTGTAGTATATCGGTTGATGAATGAGCACTTATTATTGACTCTTAGACACCTCTGGACTGGACTACCAACTGCTGGAGTGTCAAAGAAGAACCTACTATGGAACAATGGCATGATTTGGCATTGTCAGACCATTAGGACTATGCCATTGGATGAGAACCTATTAGTGGAACTGGAAATTCTTGAATCAGCTTAACTGAATGAATCTATGATGGATGTGGTAGGTATGACAGAATGCCTCAGTGGCTAGTTCCACGATTTTTGCACAAGCTGCATTACAACTGTGAGCAGTCAAATTGTCTGATTGGCTAGGTGTGCAACTCCTATTTTTGCGTTGAGGTGAAGACCAGGGGCTTCAGTTGAGACTTTAGACTTTATTGCTTGGATTGTAGCAGCTAAGCTGTCTGTCATTCTGGCTCATTGCAGGTTGCTCTGGATCATGGAAAAGCAGCTGGGATTGTTAAGTCACATGACCGAATTGTTGTATGCCAAAAAGTTGGTGACTCATCACTGGTCAAGATCATTGAGTTGGAATGAACCTGACTTTTACCAAGGTCTAATGCAAGGCGTATGTCTAACCAATCCCTCATAAACCTTGCTTTAATTTTCACACAAGTACTCTAATTCTTTGCAAAGATAATGACACATACTAAAAACCTCTTAATCTATGGGTCAGAGGTGGCTGTGTTTGGGAGCACTGGTTTTGTTTGATATCAGGAGCATTTTTGTTGTGAATTTGAGCTACATGTAACTCTTCCTGTAGACAATAACACTTGATTTACCACACATAGTAGCACTTTTTGTGATACACTGCAGTTAGAAAGCTTCATCAAGTTTTTTTGTGTCTTAGAAACAATCAGTGTCACAGGAAATCACAATGGAGCAAAGATACCACCAAGGTTCTTCAGAAGGACCAGACCCAATAGTCTGGTCTGAATTTGTAGTTCACTACTTAATGAGGCAGGTTAAGAAAAACAGCTTGGTTTTGTTCAGGGCATGTAGAGAGGACATGTATCACAGTGCATGGGAACATGTAAGGCATGTTCAGCACACAGTGTAAAATCTTAGGATAGTGTCTTTTGGCATGACTTTGTATTGATATGTTCCCTGACTGAAAGAGCCTGGGCTATGGGCAAAAGGTGGATGGTTGCAGGTGATATTTTGCTACTTGTGTTCCATATTGTACAGCTCTATATATTTGGTCCTCATTTGTTTTTTCCTTTTTGTATGTTTCTTTCTTCCTGTTTTGCGAATTTTTTGGTTTTCTGTTTTCTTCCTCTTGTTTTTCTCTATGATTTCTGCACCTATGGTGTTAGGTGCTAGCCAGTGTCATGGGATAGCCTTGCCATTGCATCCAGACTTGCAACAGAAACTCAGTATGCAGGCTAGTGGCTACACTCACCAACACACACTGTGAGGAGCTGATGAAGTCAGTGAGTCAGTTGTGATAGATAAGTTGCTATCATACAACTTGATGTTTTACTGTAGACAGTCCCTGAACAAGTCAGAGACTGTAAACTTCTGTTTTTACTGCCAGTTTTATAGTATTTTGTTTATTTCTACCCTTCCAGGTTTTTCTTATTCCATGTTCTTCAGTCCTTATCTGGAAGTCCTTTGCTTCCTGAAAAAGTTTTAGAGTTTTCACCTTGTTCTGGCTCTTGTAATTTTGAGTACGGAGATTTCTTGATTCTCACAGGAGTTATTTTTGCTGCAGGAGTCAACAGCAAGCTCCTATGTAGCAAGACTCTGTCTGCCTTGTAACAAAAGCATTTGTTACAGCAGGCTGGCCTGCATCTATCCCTGTATGCCTTGCTCTGTTTCTTTAAGTAATGTAACAAATGCATCTGTTTCTTGCTGGTTGCATTCAGCATCAATGTTGGAAAAACATACTGTCCCTTCTGCCTAGTATGTAACTGTTTGGTTGTGTGAATAGAAGTTGGTTTAAAAACTTGCTGTTTGGATGTGCAACCTGCAGTTTGATCAAGAGGCAGAGTTCCCACAAGGATTTCCATTATTTTGTCTTTGTCAAAGGGGATCTTCACAACAAGAAGCTGCAAATGTGATACTGTAGACTGAGGATTTGTGTTGAGGAAAGTTTGTCATGCTTTGACATGGAGAAATTGCCTTTAGGATAGACAGTAGTTGGCCTCTCTTTGTCAATATGAACAAATATTTGAAACCATTTGCAAACTCTCATCAGAATTCTCGGAAAGCAGGTATATCCTCTTGTGGAAATGAAACAGGCAAGTAAAATCCTCCTTAATAGAAGTTGCTCTTCACTCAAGTTTTACATTAACATGGTGGAAGTGTTTATTGATTCTTCCAGTCTGACGATGGTCTTTTTGCTGGTTGCCCTCATAAATTGAGATACCCTGTTCTTCCCTTGTTCAAATTACATGCAAAATCTTAGGGAAATCCCAGGGATACATTTTAGAACTGTGTAACTGAGAAATCCTGAAACCTTTAGACCTCTCCAACTATAATCTGAGGATTGAATTTTTTTTTTTCCTTCATCCTCAAGAGCTACAGTGAGACTTCTCTCTCATGTTCAAGATGAAACGGCTATCCTCAAGAAAAATGAAACAAAACTCAAAAAATTACAAAGACTTGGACATAAGAACCTTGTGCCAATATTTGTCAAAAGGAGTGAAAGAAAATAAAGTAATGCAAATTCCTGGAAACATAATTTGTAGTATACTCACTCTCATGCTATGCAAATTATGAGGCAAATCCTGCAAACATAATTTGAAGCATACCAATTTAGTAGTATTCTGTTTTGACAAGAGTTATGACAGACAACAAACCAGGTTGTTTGTTTTCTTTGCAAATCAACATTCAGTTTGGTGGTCTTTTTCTATCTCCACTCTGACATTCTGCTATGTTTCAAACCCTGCAAACACATGGCTCTCTTTGCTTTGCTATACATAAGCAATCAGTTGCCTCCTTTGGAGCTGGGTTTCTTTCCTTAGGACAGACCGGGTGACTAAGGGTTTAGGGTTTTTTATGGGTACATGATGAGATACAACCCATAAGACCCAGCAACAATTCAAATTTTCTGCTGTAGAATTATCTTCTACCTTGCCTTCCTGCTTGCCTGCCTTCCATTTGGTTCATTATATTGAACCTTCGACACTGACAACAAGACCCCTTATGCTGGACACTGGAATACCTACAGACTGCAACAACCCTCATTTGTATCTTTTGTTTACAACCCTGACTTTCACAGCAAACATTTCAAGGTTATTGGAAATCCTTACTGCAACCATAACTGATATTCGCATTTGGTTGCTGTTGAGGATACCCTTAGACTTTAGCTCACCTCCTCCCCCACACCCCCCCCACATCTCCCCTCCATGTATTTCCCACCATGTGGTCACACAGTCAAGTTACAAGATATATCTATATGCCTCCATTTATTCATTGGAAAGTGGAACGTATCTTTTGTAAAAAATTTATCTCAATTTTTCAACAATCAAGTTGACTGACTTTCATCAAGAGGTTTGATTCTTACTCTTCATGGAAGCCTAGGGAATTTGGAAAAATCTGGCTTGCGCCCCTCTAAATAGGCTGTCTTCCCTTCAATAGCCTCATCTGAGCCATAGAAAAGTAGCGTTGCATTCCCAGCCAGCTCCTGCAAGTCCATGATTTGGATGGTCAAAGAAATGCCAGCATGAGCGTAAGCAAAGAAAGACCAGAAGAAATTATAATCTGAAAACAGTGGGTCATACAAGCTCCCAAGATGTCTGAACCGTAGTCCAAGGAAAATTTGAAAAAGCTGCTGGCATCCTTGTACATTTTAAGCCCTAGACATGTTGTGCTCACCTGAAGACCAGCATGCCCATCTTCAACAGCATTGAGGGCAGACTTCAGGAGGCGAATAGCCATGGGGCTGTTTTGAAGTATTTTACGGCACCACACCACTGTTTCCTCCTCCAGCTTCTCTAGCTGCATTTGATCAACCCATTGTGTGATTCTTGATGGCCTAAATCAATACTCAAAAATATTGGGACATGTGATGCTATTGGACCTAAAACCAAACATGATGCAGACAAGTGCACCAGACTTGGAACACACACCCAGATTACACATGTATCTAGAAAGATCCAGAAATGATGGATGCAACTGTGAAAAAAAAAAAAAAGATATCCACATGTCCAGCTTTGCTTGAGGGCTTGAAATTAGCAGCTTTACAGGCACAACAGTATTAATGAGACCCATGCTGATAGCTTCTTGCGCAGAGTAAAACCGTGCTAAAAACCACATCTCCCGTGCCCGTTTCTGGCCTATCTGTGAAGCAAAAAACAGTGAATCAGTTTTCCTATGTATTACATTGCCACATCCTGAAGGAAGGCTTCTCAAATAAGGTTCCGTCTTGACTCATGTCACAAAACGACATTGGAAACTGTCATAAACTGTCTGCAATTGAGAAGAATAGCCAATCCATTTGTAACTTGCCATCCCTTATTTTGAGGTTCATACATTCCTTCAATCCAATTCATGATACTGTTGGAATTAGTGAAAGACATACCAGTCGTGCCATCATGCTACAACCATAGCCAGCATCAAAGCTTCCAACCTGACATTGAAAGGACACCCGAGATGTGATACCCGGAGTAAGTAGATCAGACACCTTCATCCTTCAAAGAACACATGATGAGAATTGCCCTCTTCCTGGAGAAAAAAGATTCCAGCACTAAAATAGTAGGAGCCCTTCAAAACTCTCAACTTTGAATTGAAAATGAGACTTTTGACAGTAGTAAGAAGGCATGACAGTGTAATGGAACCATCATTTGTGCCTCCTTCACAAAAGAAAAGGTTTCTTCCAGGAAGCCCACTAGATAATTATTGACTACAAGCATATCACTTTTGAAAGTTCAAATTGAAGAAGCGTCTAAACACTTCAGATAGATGGACATTGGATAATACCTACTAGGTTGCAGCAGGCTCAGGCAATCCAGGAAGAGAGTGAGATGAGATCTACCTTTGGTCCAGTTTGACCAAAAACGGCATTGTCTGCAGCAATGGTGAGATCACACACCATGTGGAGTACATGACCTCCACCCACAGCATACCCTGCTACCTGCATTTTCAAAAAAAGGGGCAGTTCCACCACTGTTCTTCTCACAGAGAGCAAGATTTCAAAAATAGAAAGCCACAAGATGGAAAGGAAATATGACTTCAATTAACAACACTGGACTAGAGAGACATTTCATTCATTGTGGCTCAGAGGTTGCATTAGTGAGAAAACTGTGCTTTAAAAGCCCAAAACCCTGTCAGATCACATGGGTGAGAATAAATTGGGAAGCTTGTCAATACACCCAAGCTCTGCATTCGCACATGAACACATACGTACACCCCAAAACCGTAGTAGATCTTTAGCATTAGCAATGCTACTACAAAGTTGAAAGCCAGCATGTTGGGGGTGCAAGAAAGAGCAACAAATTATTCAAGAATACTAAGTACTCAAACAATTGAAACCTTTTCTGAGTAGACTAAAAAGTGGGGTTTTCAAGCTTTTAGTAGTACCATTGCGATGACTGGCTTTGGCAACCTGCGTATTTGTACCTGCAAATTCACAAGAAGAGATCTCATTTTAATAGTCTGTGAGAAACAAAAAGACTTGATTGTTGGGTTCTTAATAAGGAGATTAGTAATAATAAGGGAAGATGATGATGGAGCAGCAAGCAAGCAAAGGTACCCTCAACCAATTACCTGGACATCCAGAATATTCAGCCGACCAATGTTATCACTGCCAACATAACCATGCTTTCCTCGCACTGCTTGATCTCCCCCACTACAAAATGCTTCTGTTCCCTGCAAACAGTCCTAAGGATTTTCAACAAAAAAGTCTTTTTCTTTTTCCTTTTTCTCTTTTTTGTGTATGTGTGTCTTGTCCTAGAGACACCTGCAATCCAAAAAAAGAGAAAAAGAAAGAAGAGTGTTGAGCTGCAGCACTTCTATGACTGACTGCATTGTCCAAGACAAAAGAGAGATACGAGAGAGACAAAGATAGAGACAGAGACAGAGGGTCAGAAAGACACAGAGAGAGTGGCGAGGACTGCAGCAGAGAGCGAAGGATTGGAAATGATGAGCAAGACTTTGCGAGCACCTTGCCTGTGAAGATTACAACCCCGACTTCTGGATCATCCCGCGCGTAATCGAAAGCTCGCTTCAGTTCCATCACCGTCAGAGGCCTGAAAGCATTTCGTCTCTCCGGCCTGTTGATAGTTATCTGTTCTCTCTCTCTCTCTTCGACGACGACATCAGAGCAATGAATTCAACGCAGACAGACTGTGAATCCCAACTACCTCACGCAAAAAAAGAAACCATAGTCCCTCGCCGATATACACACACACAACTCTAGACAAGAGTTTTCGACAAGCGCACAGACACACACATTGTTACCTTGGCTATGGCTTCGTCCTGCGCTTTCTCGTACAAGATGTCCTCGAACGGGGGCCCGGACAGCATAGCAGGCTGCGTCCATACAGGCAGCTCTCTGGATACCGAGCCATGCAATCGCTCATACTTGTTGGATGATCTGCGGCGTTCTGAAGTCTCGGATCCGGAGGAGGAGCATGAACAGAGCTCTACATGAATCTGTTGCTGGTCGGAGACTGGCAGCAGTTGTTTTGAACAAGGACGTTGTTGTTGCTTCTGGCAGCTGCTGCTGCTGCTGCTGATGGGCATAGCAATGTGGCGGACGATTGTGGCTACTCTTCTGTGCAACGCCGCAGCAGCAGCCGCCTGCTGTTGCTGCTGTTTTTGTTGTTGTTCCCTGCTATGCTCCATGTCCGGATTACTGCCACAACAACAAACGACGACAATCTTCTTCGATTCGTCCACTCTTCTCTTCCTCCCTGGGCCCCCGCTCTCCGGCACCGCAATCTCTCTCAATCCAATCAACCTTCGACGCGTTGCTCTGCGTCACCCGCCGACGGATACGGAAGACTTCCGAGTTTATCTGCGTCGCCGGCCGACGGACGCGAGACGTCCGAGTTGCTATAATGCGTCGCCGACGAATACCTGCGACACTTCTCCTGCGACGGATCAGCCTCTCTAGAGTGTCGTTCGTCGGCTGTCAATTTATCCAATCCCAACCTCATCCCAAAAGAATGATTGTGAGCACAGGATATTCATCATCATCATCATCATCTTCTTCTTCTCCTAGAGACCAAGATCAAGGCAAAAGAGGCGACAGCCAGGCTTAGTTTCTCTTGAAAGCTCGTTATTGTTGCTGCTGCATTGTAGGAGGAGGAGGTGTCCGACTAGAGATGTGATTTCTTGTTTGGAACCTGGCAAGCACATGACAGTATCACAGACATTCAGGTATTTTTCATTTTCCGGGAGCAGCAAATTTCAGACATTTCAGACAATAATGTGCATGTATGTCTTATATCCCAGATCTCTAGAGTTCAGCACACATGATAGCTCCTCTTTGCATGTGTAATCGTCTCCAAGATCTCTAGAGTTAAGCACACATGATAGCTCCTCTTGGTGGTGCATCAGGTTCTTGGAAGATTATTTTTTAGGAATTGGGGGAGTAGATGATGATTTTTCAGACTCCAGCCATCAACAGACCAAGTTCAGCCATCGCAGGTTGTTCTTTCTATCCTTTTAAGTACATGTCTCTGACTTGTGATGAGCAGTGCACAGATATGTTGTTTTCTTTGGAAGCCTCCTGTGACTATCCTTCTTATGTATTGACAATATTTATGTGTGTGTGTGTGGGCGCATGCAGTGATTCCATTGCGACAATTTTATAGTGAATCTGTCTGAACGAGTCAATGCCCCAACACCCATAAATTCAGCATGTACATGCTTGGCAACGACAGAACACTTGTAAGTGATGTCCAACACCCATGTTTGTGAAATGCTTTGTATTTTATGTCCAACACCCAGCATGTAAGTGAAATGCTTACAAAGCAGCTCCAAGAATTTGAAGATGGTTTTGAAATTCTTTGGAACCACTACAAAACTGTAGAGAGGTCTTGAAACCACTAGGGATTTCAACCCTAATTTCAGTTAGATAGAAAATATGCTCCATAGATCATCTTTAGACTGACTGAAATCGATGACCTATTTGTGCTTCTATTTTGTGGTTGCGTCATCTCCTTGCGGATGCCTGGTTAGCATTTGTTGGATACTTTTATCACTTTCCCAGCTGATAGAAGAGGGTCCAAAGACTAGTATAGGTGGTGGACAGATTGAGAGTGCAGCACTTTTGCAGTTATGCAGCCACCACCAAAAGAGAATCATGTGGTAGTGAGTGATACGGAGTCCTTTTTTGGCAATTTGTGTTTCAGATTATTATACATTCATAGCAATAATGGAAAAACTCTTTTGTTAGCATGCAAGCTCACTATTGTAGAGTGAGAGTCTTGGGGAGTTTGAACTCTTGAAGTGAGATTGCAACTTGTAGTGCCTACATTTTGACTCCCACACATTTCTCATTCAATTTGTGAGTTCGTGTCACTCGCTTCATAACTTGATCTTGTTCTTGACTCATTTCATCTTGTCTTACCCTAGATTTGATTGCAAGCCCAATGCACGAGTTGCAAACCTATGTCTATAGGAAGTAGTCTCCTCTCAAAAATCAACAACTCTCACAAGATACAATACAATGCCTCCAACCAACACATCATAGGATGTAGCATTTGAGATGAGTGTCAAGCTCAACTACCTATCCAATATTTTGCACAAGGTGTCAGATCAAACAATGGTGTTACCATGTTGGTTGGATTTGCCAACACATTACCTTGGGGGTTGGGGCTACTAGAAAGAAACTTGGATATAAATGATGTCCCACCTCCATTTGAGGACATGATGCAAGACGACTCATCCCATGTTACCTTGTCCACATGTAACCCATCACCAATGTGGGGAATTTTGAATCAATTGGAGAAGGTGACAAATTGGCATGTCTTATAAGCCTGGTAAAGTTTACCACCAACACCCATAGCAAAGATGACATTATTGCGGATGGATGGCCCACTAAGATATATTCTATTATAGGCCATGCTTATTTTATGGCAACCTCATGAAAAAATGGTATATATGTTTATTGAAATTATTTAGAGGCATAAACAATGGTTTGGTTATAGTGCTTCAAGAAAGTATACAAATTCACAAATACTCGGGAGTTATTATGAGTGTCATTATGTTTACAACACACTCCAAAACAACCTTTTATTTCCCTTTCGGAGAATGTTCTTCTATTAAGTGATTCACACCCACAAAGTCCATGTTTGGTTAGGCACACCAATTTTGGTGGACGTTGCATCAATGGATCTCATGTTCATTGATTATGGTGGTTATGGACCAATGTGACACCAGTCAATTTGTTGCAATAGGCATATGATTTGGTGTCACAATTCAAGGGTTTCATTATGGTTACAGTTTAGATTCAAAACGCATGTCACAAGTGGCGTGGCATCATGATTGGCCAAATGTTGCCATTTTCAATTGCAAAGTGGGCCAACACAAGCAACCTCACCCACAATCATAAGTTTTTTAGGCTCACGTTTTTTCATGACAATAATCTTCGCATGATTTGCTAGATCCAATATATTTTTGATGGGTGGAACCCAATGCTAATGAATGGGAATACATTATGGGGTTCAATACACACACTACCCAAGTTTTTGGCCTATCAAAAGTCATCGAATGTCAAGTCTTGGTTAAATCATGGACTTGAATTGTTCATTGTCTTGCTTTTAATTTCAATCAAATTAATTGGTTTCCATCCTTGGGATATTAGCCTAGGATTGGTCAAACAACATTGATTATTCAATTTCCACCCTCACACCTTGTATTCTTTATTTTGATCACCTCCTACATTTCATCTTGGGATAAACACATTTTTGTTGGGGGACAATACCATATTTAAGTTACAGCTAATGATCTTAAATATTCATGGTCACCTTTAAGATTCTACATGAAGGAAAATTGTGATGGATGCCATGAGGGTTCAATATTTGTAACAAGGGGAATAGTAATCAAATGGATTTTTGGCATCCAAGATTTTGGATTTGTTTGAAGAATTTGAAGGGATTTCAAATCCACATGGGATGGTGTTTCATGTGCATGGGGATGTTCCCATATCCACATTGTAACAATTATAGGTCTTCAACCTTGGGCATTAGGGATGAACTATCATCTAAACAAGGCACCCATAACTACAAACACATGGGAACTAGAAATTGTTCTCGCAATGATAGGAGGTGAGGCACACAAAATGTGACAATTATTATAAAATTATCTTCATTATTTTGTTTTTAACCTCAAGGAGTTGGGCAAATTCAAGGGGCAAGAAGTATGCATCATCTTGGATGATACCCCTATTTTCCAATGACCATATAGGTTGAGTGACATGGAATGATGGTGCAAGCTTAAACATAGGAACTTTTCAAGGCAAGGTTAGTGGAACTTTCCAAAGGGGAATATGTAGTAGACACAATTATGCCTATTTTTAAAAAAATTGATAATTGGATCTATCATTGGATGTGTGGAGATTATAGACTTGAACATGATTTGACAAATATGCCATGCCATTGCCTAAGGAGACTTTTTATCATATTAATTAGGCCAAGGTGTTTAACATTTTAGATTTATGATTTGGATATCACCAATTGTTTATCCATGAAGGTGACAAAGTGAAGATTGTATTTTGGGGCATTGACCAAAATGGAAGGATTGTTTGAATACATGGAATTTTTAGTTTTTAGGTTGAAAAATATATTTGTAAAATTTCAAAAGGTGATGGATCATGTTTTTACATGTTTAGATTTTTCCAAGTGCTACATTGATGACATCATTGTGTTTAGTTCCACCATGGAGGAACATGGTCATCACTTGTAAGACATGTTTAAATTCTTGGAGGTGCATGCATGGGTTGAAATGGCACCCATGAAAGCGTAAGTTCTTCTAATCGCAAGTGGAATATTTGGCCCACATGATTTACCCAAGAGGTTTAGGAGTTTAAAATGCCAAGGTGGATGTGATTTCCAAGGTTTTAAATCAATTAAGGTTAATCAATTGAAGGCATTTTTGAAATTAACAAACTATTACTAGCTAATGGGTCTCCTCAAGATGGGTGCATTAAACGTAGGAGTTGAAAGTTAGGCTTAGTTTTGCACCCGTCTTGAGGAGACCCATTAGAGGTCATCCTTTCCAATTACATACAAATTGGAGTGCTATGGAACAAGTAGAGGTTTAGAATAGTTCATATAAAAGGGAATGTTTGGCAAATGTTTGGGTCATGACCACATTTCAATGTTATTTGTTTGGAGCCCATTTACCTTCAATCACCAACCATTAAAGTGGTTCATGGAGTTTATTTGGTTCATTGGGAAGCTAGCAAAATGGGCTTTCGTTCTTTAGGAATATGATTTTGAAGTTAAACATTGGGTTGGAACAATCAACAAGGATGTAGATGGGTTGCATATTGTCGCAACCCTAGCTTTGGGCTCGCGACCAAGGCAAAAGTGGTTGCAAGGTTGCGAACCAAGAGGAAGGAAATCCGGGAGTCACATCACAAACTCTCGGGAGTGTTAGAAAGTGTGAGGGAGTATGAGGGAATGAACCCTCACACTCCCAAGGCAACTCCCACTTTGGGAGATGGAGTCCCAGTGGACTCCCGAAACTTCAGAGAGCAATTACAGGGGTCAAACCTCAATGGATTGTGACGTTCATTATATCATTGAAAAGCTCTTGGAGCGTAAATGTCTAAAATGGGCTCGCATTGCTCATTTAGACATCTGAAACACAAGTTATGGCCAAAAGAAGGGTCGGGAGTCGAACTGCCAGTTTGACTCCCGACCACAAAAAGTTGGGAATCGACCCGA
>Ga0116231_10008954_pt1 | contig 17241 bp, 11 predicted proteins | sample S1TSphgellanicum_2_FD_89695 | JGI IMG/M metagenome (GOLD analysis project Ga0116231, IMG submission 89695) | Host-associated microbial communities from peat moss isolated from Minnesota, USA - S1T2_Fd - Sphagnum magellanicum MG | ecosystem: Host-associated > Plants > Peat moss > Unclassified...
ACTCAAAAAAGACCTTGCTTTCTTCTATTGCCATTGTTTGGATTCCAACTTCAAAGCATGTGTGAATTTAGCATGGACAATGCCTTGGGTTATTGAGATATTGACCACTAATCCAACCTATGTTTGTTTTGCCATTCAAGCTAGTACATATGAGGACACATGGGATCAACTTGGTGAATGTGGGGACTATTTGGTTAGCTACTTGGAAATTGGTGACAACTTTGCAATCAATGTTGAGGAGGGCAATCAAGAAGATGTGGATTTCTATGTTGTGCTTTGCATAGAACCTACACATGTTGTGAAGGAAGATTTTATAGATGCTTGGAATACAAATTTTAAAGTAGGTGATGTGGTTGTGGTAAGAACATACTATCAAAAGTGGGGTAGAGGTGAGACTAGATATGTGTTTTTGCGAAATTCTCCAATAGTGTTTCTACATGTCTCCCATGTTAGATCCATCAAATTCCCAATGTTGCCTTCTAGCCATAGGGTTTTCAGCAATGATGTTGTCTATATGTTCCTAGATTATTCCTTATGTGGTATTATGTAGGCTTTAGTTGCTCTAGATGTGGACAATGATTGAAGGTGTAGTGTACACCTTATTGTATGTTTTGGACATTTTGTTTAATAAGGAATTGTGGTTTTCAATATGTAAAGGCAATTGTATACATGTCACATTGATTATAATGTTAATAAATCTATAAATTTTTAGTGTAATTAGATTGACAAAACCTAAACAACATACATAACACATTAGTTTGATAAAAATGCATTATCTTTGCCCACTAATAAGGATGTTATCTTGTGAGCATGTGAGCATGTGAATGTGAACAAATGAACCAAAGGAATCTTTTTAGGAATATCTTGTCGACGTTGACAAAATATTATTTTACACATAGGATGGAATATTTGGTGACATGGAAAAATATTTTACCATACATGGACAAAACAATTTTCTTGGATCAATTTTTTTGATGAGAAATAAAATGGATGAACTTTCAAATGAACGTTGGCAACAAAATTGTTGTGAAAAATTGAACAAAAGAAACAAGATGGAATAATTTCATGTTGGCTTATCTTGAAACATACAACACATGAAATGTTGATGTAATATTTCAAGTTACATTTCATATTTCCTTAATATGAACTTTTTGCAACATCTAAACCATTTAAAATTTTGAACTAATCCAAATCAATGGCATGTAAATTTGTTGAACCACCAATAGGTAAATTTGCCAATCCATACTCTACCCATTCACCACCAAGAGCATGTGCCCATTATGAATTGAGACAATGCCTGATTATAAACCTAATGACCCACCAAGAGGTATGTGTCGATCCATACACTACCCATTCACCATGAAGAGGCATGTGCCCATTAAGAATTGAAACAATGTTAGGTAGCCACAAACACTTTACAATATTTATACCATTTCAAGCTATTTGTTATTTCATTCACATTCTCAACCTCTTGCATCTAGCACATTCTTGCAACTTGTACAATCAAATTGCATTTTTCCCCTTCTACCATTAATTTTCCCAATCTACACCTAAAGTTGTATTTACTCTACCCTTATTGCTTAGCTGAATACTTTCTACCTTCATCATGTGTTTACAATCCTGAAACCTTGATTCTACATGGAAAATAGAAAATTAACACAAAATGTCCCACCAAGCACTTTGGAATCAATGATTAAATACACATTAATTTCAAGCATATTAGATAGAATTTGTGAAATGACAAAATAACTATTGGAATATTTAAGAAATGATACTAAACTAGACCCCTTTCGACTGCTCAAAATTAGAACATGTGGAACATAATGGAAAAAGGTAATTGACAAAATAGATGGATGGGCAGCATGGCGATGGGCTAATGTGAAGATAGAAAAAGAAAATATTTCATTGCTCAAACAAATAGTACACATTTCCAAGGAAAATATGGAAGATTATAATTTGGCAATGTTTACACATGCCATGGATTTTTTCAAAGAACACGTGAGTTTGAAGAAGTCGATTCCAAAACATTTTTTCATAAGCTTATTGAACGATTTGTCAACAAAAGACTTGGTAACCCTTGGTAACTTGTTATCAAAAAAATTCATGAAACCCAAAAGACGACTCTATGCAACACTAGGCATGCGAGCCTGGATGCCACAAAATTTTTTTAAAAAAGTCTTAAACCATTTGGTGAACCGTTGGATGATAAGGCTAGCCCCAAAACCAAGGTGTATGATAGTTGAAAACAACAACGTGTTGAGAAATGATGGAAGGACTAAAACTTAGAACTTTGGATTAAATTGTATTACAATACACATGTTAATATGAGTAATTCTTCAAAGTATGTAATCTTAGAAAGAAATATTCAATTGTGAAAAAAAGAATTAAAAGGAAGGCTAAACTTGAACATTAAAATTGCATGTTGAACAAATGTAGATTTCTTATTGAGAGAAAAAATCACTAACAAAATAAAATCGAAGTAGTAAATGATTAACATATGCAAGTAGATGATTTTGCGGTTGTTTAGACACATGCAATTGTTATGCCATTAGGAGCCATTGTGGCATATCTTATCGTTCTAAACTCATCACTACCAACCAAGTGGTCCAATGAAAACCAAAGGTAATCATGGTAGATTTAAATGCAGAATTGGAGTCAACAACTACAAATATGCCACCAACCTGACATGTTTCCAAAATGGGTTATGACTTGCATTCAATGTAGGTTTATTTTCAAGTTGAAGGGTTCAATTATAAGAAACCTAGGATAAAGATTTCTTGTTTGCAAAATGTCATGATATCCATATCCATGGCATTGTTGTCGAACACCATCATATTTGGATTTATACTCGTCTATAGCAAAAGTAGAGCTAAAGAGTGTAAATGCAAAGTTCCAAGCGGAGGTTGGATATTAAGCGTCTACTAACCACTTGTAGGACTACAAGATATATGGGACAATGACCAAAATGTTTATGTCAAAGTTTCTAAACAGCCTACCATAACCACTTGAAAACAATCCATGGCTAGCACACTTGACAAATCAAAATTTTAAAACAAGATTTCATCGACAGTGCGATTACTTGCTAGGATTCAAGTACCCAAAAAAAAAAGGGGCAATAAATGAATCAAATGCTGAAGACAATCCATATGAAACACCAACATTTGCATACGAGTGAAAATACACTAAGGTGTAACACTTTTAGGCACATGTGAAAATCCATATTTACATAAATTAACATTATGAAGGTAGTGAAAGCAACATACCTTGAATCACACAAGTCATTTTACAAATTATCATTCGAAATTTATAATGAAATTTTTTAAAACCCTAATTTACCTTGTAGAGAACTTAAATTTCAAATATGAGCTTCTAAAATATTACTTTCATTAAATAAATGACTTAATAAGAAAAAACCATAATTGAAGGTACATATAAAATTTTGGTCATCAAAATCCTTCCAAAATGTCCTCCTTGGCATCAATGTTACCACATCATATTACCATCGAGTCCTCTACTCATTAAAAAACATTGTATAAAAGTGCATGGAGTCCATATTCATTGATTATGGACTATTACAAGTTTTAGGGTACTCCTTTGAAAGTCCATTATGTTATGGCTATTCAAAAATTATCCATGAAATTCATACAATGTGATTATATTATATATAAAATTTTAATGTTGAATCATTTTTCATCATAGTCAACTATATTTAATCACATGGGGGTAAGTTTGCAATATAATGAACCATTGCAAGTGTAACCACTCCTTAATAACACACTTGTCAATTTTAAACTTCAATTAAGATTAAATTTTTTTCATGTAATCTACATAATGTGATGTAATATACATTCAAGAATTACATATAAAAATATGAGGCAATTATATCAACATTTGAGGGTGAAAAAAGACTAATTAACCATTTAATGTAACCAATTTTGAGGTCCTGAGTAAGTCACATAAAAATGATCAAAATTAATCTATATTTGTTTTAAAAAATTTCTTATTCATGTAGATTAAATAATTATTAGATTTTACATGGTTTCAAATCATCGTTGGAATTGATATATAAATATTATATAAAATTCAAAATTTGCAATTTTCTTTCCAATAACTCTTGGATAAATATAAATATAAGTTTTAAAATTCAAAAAAACTAAATTTTATTATAAAACTATATTGTACAAGTCAAAAATGTGATTAAACCATAAATTTTGTGCAATGGTTGCATGCCATTTCAATTTCCAATTTCAAATCCTTGTCCTTTTAAAAGGAAGAAAGGAGTTGGGTGTGGCTCATTATATTATGGACGCACCCATGGCCAATTAAAAAATTTAAAATCTTGCAAAAATTTCCTTGTGACAACATTTTATGGATAGTGTGGTGTGCTTTCACCCATACAACAAGGAAATGGACCAGCTGGTGGAGGCAAATATAATTACCAATGAGTGGAGGAGGACTCCACAACATGTGTAGATGCCAAAATGATGAAGTCGAATGACAAAGAAGAGAACATGATGTTAGAACCACAAAACTTTGAAGAAAACATGACAAATGAGAAAGAAGAAAGCCTGGAATTGGGAACACCAAGGACATAAATAGGTTCTAATGATGTGAGCAGCACATTTAGAAAAAATTGGCTCTGCATAGTATGTTTGCCACAAAGAAAGATGATTGTCAGAAGAAGAAACAACATAACACATACAATAATTTATAAACCAAAAAAAGAATTGTGGACTATAGAGTCAGGGCTTAAAACTTCATAAAGTGTGTATGTAGTATGGCATGTGTAGATTGTGGGTGCACCTATGTAATTGATAGGTTGATTTGAACACCGACCATCCACTTGTTGGGTTTTTAAAATCAAAATATGAATGTCAGCAACCAAATTGACCATGCTTCTGTTTTTTTTTTGGCTTGGCACTTGCGTTATTTTTGTTCACAAGGTTTCATATTAGTACAAATTTTTTTTTTTTAAAAATGACCAAATTTTTAAAAAAATTTGGGGAGAAATATCCAAGTAATTAACTTAAATTCATTAAAATCTGAATTTCGAAAATTGAATTCAAAGTTTATACAATAATTAACTAAAAAAAAACACCAAAATTTGAAAATAAATTAACATTTTAATAAAAAAATTCTTTTTTGAGAATAAAATAATTTAAACTAATTTGTTGTCATCTAAAAAACTTCAAGATGGCTTTCATGAAGATTTATAAAAAACCATAATGAAATTTATTTTTGATAGATTAGCCCATCAAAGGCCCCAAGCATTTCTATCCCTAGCTCTTAGTGTAAAAGGAAACATTAGTTTACTTGTTTGGACAATCATATACTCTCAACATTGAAAGTAGGGAAAAGTGGGGGAAATAAATAAAGACATAGGATGGCCGCTATATAATAGTGAGTTCTTGCAATCTTTTTAACATTGGCTAGTATTAAAGCTCAAAGTTGGCCCCATGGATTTATATATTTTGATCTTCAAATATTGGTGCCGAGAGTAGGGAAAAAGAATGTAACAAAAATAGCGACAAAGGATAATCAACACTGGTTGGTATGTAGTAGGGAGTTCATGCAACATTTTCAATCACCATTTACAAGGCCAAATTTTGGATTTGTGAATTAAATATGATTTAAAAGGTTCATTTTGTTGCAAATTAAACTTTAGGAGTTAGTATTGTTGTAATCACACAAATCCTAAAATCAAAGTTCTAGTAATCATGAAACATTCAAACCATATTGCCACCCAAAAAGTTGAAAATTGGCCATCAAAACCTTGATTCCTTAAAGTGGGACACCTAGTAACCTATTTACGATTCAATGACTCTTGATCCTCTACTCTTAGCACTAAGAGTAGTGAAAAGCGGGGTAAACAATTGAGATAGAGATTGGAAAAAAATGTAAAGTTAAAAAAATATTGATCATGTGCTTTCAAACATTCAAGCCAAATTTTGGAAATGTAACACTAAATAGGGGATTTTTTCAATTACTTGGAACAATGCAATTGTCCCACAAGCATTCACTAGAAACTATAATAGTTATTGTAACATATATTTGGGAGGGCCACATGTGTGAATGGAAGATATTTCTAGTGGAAAATATAAAGAATGGAATATATTTATAGTGAAAAAATATGTAGGAAAACAAAGAATTCACATGAAAATGGTGATGATGAGAAAAGGCAAAGAAAAGCATAAATGCCATGTAAAAAAATATAACACAATAATCAAAATGAAAAAAAAACATTTTTATTAGAGCTTTCCACCCGACTTGAGGATCACACAAATGTTCATGCTAGAGCGGGCCACCTTCGAGCTCAACACAGAGACAACATATTTCACTTTTGAGCCTCGTCATCTATGAATGCTTTGACTACAATATCATACAAAATAAGATACCTAACCCTAAGCAATGAAACATGGGCAACAAAGGCTTAGGTTTAGGCCTCGACATACGAAGGCAATATAAAGTCCCTTGGAGGACTAGAGATGAAATCCAAAAAGGGTAGTGTTTTGGAAACACCTATGCATTCCAAAACAAGGAGAGGATAAGGACATCAAGGAATTAAAATGGAAGAATAAGAAAAAAAATAGAAAATAGCAGAAGTAGACTTATTCAATCCAAAATTTTCCTAGGTTGCCTCTCCATTGGCAAATCTTCATTATCTATGTTAACAACTGAGCATGTTGCCTTAGGGATAGGAACAACAACTAGGGGTTCAAGAACCTTGGTGAAGATGTCCATGTCTAGCTCCGAAGCCAAAACATGACGTTGTAGGGCATGGCATGCCTTGATGTTGGTACATGCAAGAGGATTAAAAATGAAAACCATGATTAGAAGGAAGACTAAAAGCAAACAAACAAAGCAAGAGTTGGGGAGAGGGGAGGAAGAAAACTTATGGAGAAAGACTAAAAGGAAACAAACAAAGTAAGAGCTTGGGAGAAAGGAGGAAACAAACTTGTGGAGGTGGACAAGTCATCAACAAAAGACCTTACTCTAGAACAGACCTCAATGAGGGCCTAGAAAATGAGTGGATGGAACTTTTTGGCTACTCGAAATGGCTTTCCAATCTTTGACATAAACATTGAGGACATGTCCGTCCAATTGTAAAGGACATCCTTTTTAAGAATGTTGATACCTTTCTACAGGAAGTCCTTAGAAGGAGGGGAGAAATGAAATGAATTCATTGAAAAGGAGCCGGGATCAGGAGCCTTGACCAAAAGAGTCACTTGACTCAAGAAGGTTTGCAACATTCCATAGACAATATTTGATAAAAGGAAATTGGGAAATGGATGCAAAGAAGGAAGAGAAAATATGGGAGCCCATACTTTCAAGGAGGGGTCCTCTAAGCTCGCAAGTGGGAGAGAATTAATGATTGTCCATTTCATATGAATCTGAAAATTATAGCTTTCCAAATAAGACATGATCTCTTTGAGATCCCAAGGATCATTTGGGTGGAGAATAAGGATAACCCCATCAACAGTCAAGAATTTTCTTGTGAAATCAAAAATGGATATTATCTAATCTTCCCTTTGTTTGTTCCAGAAGGGGATGTCTAGGAGCTTGGGAGACCAAAGGAACAAGAATAAGCAAGAACAAGGTTCACCTTGTCCTTAAGATTAACCTACACACAAATGGGAAGAGGTAAGAATCAACAAGTAGTTGAAATGGAAACTATCAAAGAAAGCTAGGAGGCATTGAAACGACTTGACCCCATGAATGCATACATAAATCTTCTCAAACACCTACAACCACTTTTTAGAATCAACCATTTCCTTCGCAATACTTGGTTAGGATAATGGTAATGCAATACAATGCCATCCAAGGGGTCTGTGAGATGGCAATACAAGGGGAGTTGGTTGGGCAAGGGTGAAGTGAAATGGGTGCATGCTCTCAAAATTTGGGCTTGGCATTCCAAGTGGAAAAAAAAAGGGAGCATTGGGATGAGGTGGCCTAGAGTTAGTAATATGTTTTGAAGCATTCATATTGACAATTAGAGTTGGGGTTGCATCTTAGTGAACTTCCTTACTTGATATCGCCCGTTGACTAAATCTAACATCCTTAGTTTGTTTTCTCTTTCCCAAAGCAGACCATTTCTTCTTCCCTTGCATTTGAGTGCTTGAAGATGATTGTAACATTTCCTAAAATCCCAACCCATTTTTCTCACATAATGAAAACTCTAAGGCCGAAATATTCTCCTTGAGGCAATTAAAATACAACCAATAGTTGACAAGGTGCGAAGAGTTTTAATCCTTGAGAAGCTCCTCACAATACATGGCGATGTTCGCTTTTGGATCGCATCAAATCCCAAAGAGGGGGGGGGGAGTTGCTCAATGGCTCCCCTTGAAAAAAAGACACGGTAGAAATACCTCCAAAAAAATTAATCGGTTTTAAAATGTTCTTCATGCTCTACTATGTTGAGGATGCAAGTTCAATTAGTTAGGTTTTCATTAGTTAGTGGAGTAGGAAAATAACTAAATTACTTTCACAAGGTTGAACTACTTTATTTACTTAGATTAATTTGGTTATTTGTGGTTTCATCTTTTAGTTATATACCTTGGTGTTGGTGGTTTGACTTTCTTTTCTTCATTGCACAAGTTTGATGTGACAAGAACCTTGAGGAGTTCTTGATGTTATGTTCCATGTTATGGACATCATGTTTTAGTTTCCTTTCAATAAAGATTTATGTTTGCAACTTGACTAGATTTCCTGTTTGTTAACATGGTATGTAATTTGGACATGTGTAAAAAAGACCATTCCATCATTTTGGATAAGTCAATTTCGACATGTCCATTGTGATTGGGGTGGTCTTTTTGACTAGTAGAGTATGGACCATTTGATTGGCGAACAATGGAATAGTTGACTAGTCCAAGTTTTGCCCATATTAAAATAAGTTATTTAAAAAATTCTTAAAAAATTATTTTTGTGATAGGTAGGTAGGTAGGTTACAAGTGGTAGCCTAGCCTAGCCTATCCTCACCTATTATAACCTACTTAATTTATTTAACATAGCTTACATATTTTAGCCTTTTAAGCATGTATATAAATTATAAATATTAGGAAATGAACACTTGATCTTCCCAATGATAAACCAAGTCTTTAACCAATGGACCACACCATCAAAAGGTATTCAACTTTTGTTAAGTTTTTTATTTCACATGTATTTCAACACATCATTAAAAGACTATGAGATAGGTAGGTAGGTTGGTTGTAGGAGGTAGGTGGGTTGGTGAGTAGGTGGGGAGGTACGGAGGTAGGTAGTAGGTGGGTGGGTGGGTAGGAAGGTAGATAGGTAAGTAAGTAATACATTTAAATAGGTGGGTGGGTAGGTAAGTATTACATCTAGGTGGGTGGGTGGGTTGGTAGGGAGGTTGTAAGATTGTAGGTGGGAGGTGAGAGGTGGGAGGTTAATATGTAATAAACATAAGATGTCCCATTCAATTAAAGAACATTGGTCATCTTGATTAATGATGTCAAATTCTTATGTTCAATTTGACTAGATGTCCCATTTGATTAAAACCCATTAGCCATTTTGATTAAGGTTGTTCAATTTGATTAGATGTATTAGTCAAATAGGTCATTTTAATAAAGTTGATTGGTCAGAAAAGCATGATTTGGGCCTTTAGTCAAAATGAACATGTCCATTAGCAAAAAAATACCAGTTAGTCAATTTGAACCATTTGAAAAACCAAGAATTTTAGTAGTGTATAATTGTGTTCCTCTTTGCATTGGTATTCATGTTTTCAAGCTACAACCCTTTCCTTTTCATGTTGATCTTCATGTTCTCAAGCTACACCCCTCCTCTTTGCATTAGTCTTCTTGTTCTCAAGCTATAACCCTTTTCCTTTTTGTGTTGGTCATTGTGTTCTCAAACTACACCCATCCTTGTCTTCAAGTTGGTATTTTTGTTTGAGTTGTTGCCATCTTCCTTTTCACATAGGTCTTCTTGTTCCCAAGTTGCAACAACCCACCTCCTATTTGCATTGGTTTTCATGTTTTCAAGCTACAACCATCCTCCTTTTCATGGTCGTCTTGTTTTTGGTCTTGTTATTATCCATCCTCCTACTTGTGGTCATCTTGTTGTTGGTCTTGTTGCTACACATCCTCCTCTTGTGGTCATCTTGTTGTTGGTCCTATTGTCATCTTCCTCTTCCTAGTCATCTTGTTATTGGTCATGCTCCTAGCCCCTTCCCCTTCCCCCATCTTTCATTTTAATTGCTTAGTAGAATGACGCAACCTTGCAAGAATGTGCCCTTGTGCAAGCATTCTAGCCATTGTTTGATTCTGAGCTCTTGTTGAACATCTATTATGACCCCAATGTTAATACCCTTCTACCTTGACTCTTGTGCCAAGAATAGATTGTCTTTAATGATGTTTGTGCATTGTAGGATTGTTAGGGTTTTTCTTATTAATGGTCAATTGCATGTCTTTAAATGTGACAAACTCACCCCCTTAACCAAACAATTACCCCTGCTTTTGGTGTTGAATTTTTTAAAAAACTAGCTCAAAGCACATGTATAACCAACTTTTTCCTTTGCTTATGTTGTTGGAATCTTGAAAAAATGGGTCCAAACCACCCCTAAACCAAGCACTTCATTTGGTAAAGGTGAACATTTTTTTCCTTAAAATGGTTGCATATAGCACCCATAACCAAACGCTGACTCTGTTGCCACATTTAAAGTATTGCAAAAGTGGGCTCAAACCACCCTTACAAACAAGATTACCTTCATTGAAGCCATTCAAGTTATTCTTAATAATGTTTCAAGCCACACCCATAACCAAATGGTCAAAGTACTACCACATTCCCCTCCCTTTGTTTTTGGTCAATTGTATGCCCTAAAATGAACAACTTCGCCTCCAACCATGAACCACACATACTAGTGGTAGTTGAAAAAAATTCACACTGAGCTGCTCCTAACCCCTTCAACCACACACTAAAAACATCCTTTCAAACGGATGCACCAAAAAGACTAAACAAAAAGCTTTCATCTAAATGTTTGATCATGGGTGTGCTATTTGAATGGTGGAGAGGCCAAAGGCAAACTATCACCAACTGTTTGGACACTGGCTGTGCCTGTCTGACTTAAAAGTTTTTGGACCTTGCAATATTTTGGCCCGTCTGGTAGACCTAATAGGTTACCATTACAACACTGGTAACTTCCGTTAAATGTGGGTACATCTCACATGTAAAGGTGCATTCACACTTAATGTTAAGTCAGTGTTAAGTGAAAATCTAGGTGGCATCTTAGGTGGCACCCAATGTTAAATGGGTGATTGTTTAATATTGGGTTTGGCTAATGCAACACACCTCGATGATAGAAAAACACACCTCTTAACCCGATCTGCCTAGGTAGGCAATACCGTACTCTGCAACCCCGTACAAGCCTCTACTCTAATCTCGTCATTGTGCTCCTTCATAGCTGCTCTCTGCAGCGAAGGATGCGTGATTGGGGGTGCTGGACCATGATTATGATCAGCGTTGCGGATACGCAGCTTCCAACCACCAAAAGCAACGAAGTGGTGAAGGACTGCGTTAAATGGGCATTCAACTTGGCGATTGGCGGTCCCACGGCGGCGAAAATCTTCATTGACACGAGATCTGTATGTACCACCTCGGTCACAGTGTAGAAACACCCTGACAACCTCATCTTTCTTCTTCTCTGTGCAAAATGAAGTAAGTGCCCATCCATTAGGACCTGTGAAAGCGTTCAGATCTGCCATAGCTGCTGCAAGAGAAGGCCATATTGGAGCCTCTGAAGGGGGTTCAATCCGCTCAAGCAGGTCGTCAGGCTCGCCTATACCGAGAACAAACAAGTTATCATCCTGCTGTTGCTGTTGTATCAGCTTTGCCTGTGCCTGTGCCTGTTGCGCCTTTGCTTGTTGTGTATGTGATGACATTTGGGGCGATCCTAAAGGTGTAATTGGAGAGAAAGAAGGCCTGGCATGCGAAGCTGTAGAAGTGCTGATGTAACACGAAAACAGGTCGCCATACCAGTGTGAACACTACTTGCTATTGAGATTTAAGTTTGCTTTATTAGCCGTCATATTTTTGCTGCGACGTCTCTATTATTGCTACATGGGAAATGCCTATTTGGGTTAGAAGGTGTGTTTTTCTATCATCGAGGTGTGTTGCGTTAGCCAGACCCTTAATATTAAGTGAATGTTAACTTAACATAAAACCTTTGTTGTAAATAGGTTTAGGTCCTAAATGACTAGCTTGGTGTTAACGGACTTAATACTAAAGTCCTTAACACCAAGTGTGAAGGCACCTTAAGTAGGAAGGGGTGTAAGTGGTTATTATGTAGGTAGGTAAGTGGTAATCTTTCCACTTACCTACCTACATAGTCTACCTATCTAGTAGTCACCAGTCATCCCTTTTGAGATGTTTGCTAATGATGCTACATAAAAGAAAAGAACCCCTGCCAATTGCATGAGGTCTTTTGTGGATTCTTTTGTCATTTTTAGCTAAGAAGCTAAGCTGCTAAACTAGCACCATACAACACAAAACCAATAATTAACATCCTGTTAGATCTAGAATCAATTGTACTGAAAATTGATAAATTGATAAAACCAATTTTTGCAATGCATTTCCCAACTGATCAAGAAACCATTGGAAAATACAATTATGCTACAAAAACAGGTCATTTAATTGCCATACAAACAACATTTTACAGCAGATTTGAACCCAATAGCAAGACAACCAAAGCTCCTTCTCTTTGAAGGTTCAGTTTTTAAGAACTCCAATATGAATGTGAGGGGTGCTCCAAATGCTGTCTGCCCTCCCCTCCCCTTCCCCCCATCCTTCCCTCTGACTGCACTCTCCCAACTTCAAATGCTAATGAAAGGTTCTTTGCTTGGGGGATGGGTCCTTCCCTTTCTTGCCACCAATCACTTCCAAGCCATCCCACACTGGAAAAGCAGTTGTGGGGGGTGGAGCAACAAATGTGTAAGCATAAACATCATTGCCTCCAACACTACCCTGATGAATGACAATGGTTTTGAACACCCTACCATTGTACTGTTATCGAGATGATAGAAGGGAGGCAGGTAAGATCTTCATGCAGCCCAATTGCCCGTAGTTTCATAAGAGTTTTTTTTCTCAAAATAAATGAGAAACACCTGCGGTGATTTTGTTGAACTGTCGGGGATACATATCTTGGCCACATGATGAGGGGTCTGTAAGATATCATACCCAAGTCTGACCAACAACCAACAGAAAAACCTCAACGATTCTTGTGTTGCGCTGTTCTGGTCTTGTATGGCATGTAAAATGGGACTGGTTGGTATCTAAGGTTTAAAATTGAGGTTTTCAAAGCCATTGCTGGAAATGGAAGAAGCTTGGCATAGAGGACATTGAGCCTCAATTTGGAGCTAGATGGCATGGAAAGGAACTTCAGACTTGAAGCAGTGACCATTAATTTAGCCACACCCAGCACTGCAGTGTGGACAGATGTACTCCAGACCATCAGTCTTTGCATAATCCTACATGAACAGAAAACATGAGTACGATTATTAGTCCCATATTCAGGTGTACTGCATGCTGACCAGCTGGAAAGTACATGTGTGCATACATATGTGTGCAAAGCTCTGCAGTGAAATTTCATAGGTACACATAAAATCATGTGCACTGTTGAAATCAACAAAGAAGTCTACATCTGATGCTAGCAAGCTATTGTATGGTTGGGACTCTTTGATGACTTGCTGACTACTTTGATTCACCAACTACATAGCCATTCCCCATGCCAATCTCCATGGTAGCATATGTTACCTTGAAAGTACCAAGTCCACCACGAGTGTCACAACCAAAGTGAGCCCATTCACCACATATACCACACTTCACCCAATCTCCCTCTGCCCCACTGCAACCATGTTTTCACACATGGACCCTTTAAATGCCATGTTACAATCTTGTGATTTACCTTGTTATGGCAAAATAGTTGCGGTTCTCTTACAGTGCGATTGAACATATTTCTGATGGGTTTGGTGGTATGACATGACATGGTCAGAATACACTAAGAAAGAGAAGTACAGAAGAACATAGACCTGTGGCAAAGAATACAGCATTCTCCATCCACGTCATCATGAGCTAATTCATACTCCAGCAAATAGACCTCATAGTGTTTCTTCAGTGTGTTTCCTACACCCTGCGAACAACAAATCAGCCCATTTTCCAGTTCTATTATCAGTTCCTGTGAGTTGAATGCATTCTTGTTCTCACATTTGAAACCACATGCTAGCTGGTGCCAGAGTCACTGAGACCTTTACATGTTCTATTGGAATGTCAAAAATGAGAAAGCTTTCTTTGAATGTCCTGCATTGAAACCCTATCGTTTATGCAGCAATAAATCACTGTTTTTTTTTTCTTTTACAGTCAAATATGCTTACAGTCATCTTGTTCACTGAAGTATGGTTGCGCATCTTTGGGAAAACTTGGCCTTTCCAGTTGATGCCATTTCCAAGATGAAAACCACCCCTTGAAACCACCTGAATGTCAAACTCAAAATTCAACACAAAACTTTCTGCAAATTATTTTTCCAGCAAAGGCACCAATTTTCATACTCCTTCAGTTACTGTAGACCAAGTGCACAAGTCTGAACTAGATACCCTGTATCTGCTTGAGAAAGTTCTACAAACCTCTCGATACAGGTTGAAGAGGTCGAGACGTTTTCCATTGAGGACAACTTCAGGGAAGTTATCTGAACCAGTTGGAGGGATAAGGCGACCATGACCTCGAGACACTAAAAAATGCATCACATCCTTCAAGAATTCGACCTGCCACCCTCACCACATTTTCAGTGAGTTCAAAAGCAATAGAGAAACTCTGAGAAGAGGTTAGGTCACAAGACACTTCGTGAGGACACTAAATGTTTTTCAGTGACAAATGCTCATGTTGGATTCTGACACTCACTAACTGTAATCTTATATCCTCAACTAACCCTTGATTCTCACCCCTACTTCAGTGCTTCCTGATGACTGCAAGGTGCTCTGCGGTTGAAGGACAATAAAATCAGGCCAGTGAGGAGTAGGTTTGAACCTCTGAGCACACATCAATGTGTGGGCGGCTACAGCCATGCGGCTTGATGCGAAGAGGGGTGACAGGAAGTGGAAATGGTGCATGCTCAGCAGCTGCTGGAGCTTGGTCATTCATAATGGGTCCAGGGACACGGGGATTAGGTCTTGGTCTCCCTGTGTCCAGCCTCTGCCGTCCCTTATTTCGCTCTCCCCCAGTTGGTCTGTCAAGCTTCATTGACCAGCCTGCTTGGGCTGCAGCCATGATAGCCCCTGCAAAGGGCATGAGTTTTCGCCGGGTTGTATGTCGTATGGGCTTGAGTTTTGCCACTAGAGGCATAAAGATCTGCCTCTTTGTCAAGGCTGATAAATTGTTCTTGGATTCCCATCCTATGCAGTTGGAACACGGAATTATACAATGACCTTTTCAGGAGCACAAGATGAAGAAACAGTCCAAACTGACAAAGATAATGTTAATCACTGATGCCTCCTGTTAGCAAAACATACCAACTTCACATTCCATCCAAGTTTATGATGCAGGATTTTGTTTGTACCCTCCACAGCAGTGATGCATTTTGGGGCAACAAGAATAACATCACATGTTAAAAAGTGTAAGTGTAAGCAATCTATACCTTCTGTAGCTGTCTGGGTTTTCATCACCTCCTCAGTTTTGCTGCTTGGCAATCGATTGAAATTCCTGTCATGGTCTTCATCACTCATGCTGTCATTGGGTCCATCAGAGGAGAGGAGCCCAATGCCCTTTCTCCTTGCTGGTGGAGGCTCCAACCAAGAAGGGATTGGCAATGGAGTAGGGAAGCCATCATAAGGGCGTCGAGTGGGTCCACTCACCTCTTCCTGCATGCGCTTTAGTGTGGTCAGGTGGAGTGCATCTTTCTTTTCAAATGCAGCCACTGGGGCTCCCTCCACACCAGCAATACCTAGGGATACCAGGCTCCCATAGCTCAAGTCTGCAGAGAGCTGTCGCAAGACCTGCAAATCCATAACAGTTATGTGAGAAAAAAAATAATACAACATGCCCTATTCACTTGTGTGGATGAAACACATCAGAGCTCTTCAAATGCACATGCAGAAACTCTGGCAGCAAACAAAACACACTGCATCCAATCATAACTCTATGAAGTGTGAATTGAAGACTGACCTGCCCAACCCAAGTAGGGGCCCGTATCTGGATCTCTATGACAGAAGCACCACAGGCAACAGAAACAGACCGTCGCTTCTCTTCATTCACTGCTTGTGATTCATTCTCCACCGTGGGAAACCGCAATTTTTGACACATGTCAAGTAGAGAATTCTTGACACTCCTCCCTAATTGCTGCCAACAGGGGAAGAAAATGGCTTGTCAGCTAACCCCCACCTCATGCTTTTGACAAGCAACTTGGTTTTCTTCAGCAGCTGTGAATCACATTCGATGTTTGCTTGCATGCCTATTCCTGCCCTAGCTTATTATATATCAGAACCATAAGCACAAAGCCATCGTGCTGTTGAAAGATAAACTGAAAAGGACATGGTTAGACAATAACCTGATTATCAAAGCAAGTTTGAGCAGGCCCAGAAACGAGTAGAGAAATGCGGGCACAACTGGCAGTGCACACATCACAGCGCATTGTTACAATTCCACGCGAAAAAGCTGCTGCTGCCATTGGTGGTGGAGGAGCACTGCACATACTTATTGAGTTAGGCTTCACTGTAAGGTACCTGGGATAGTTTTAAAGAAGGATTTTTGAGGCACTATTGAGGTTATCCAAATGAAACTGCTCACAGGGAGTATGACTGGGAGTTGTACTTCATGTAGAAGTTCTTCAGATGCTATTTGGGGAGCATCACAGGAAAGATAAAAGGGGACCCACCTAACTCGATGCAGCAGTCGAACACCTCTGGCCTGCAATGATGACGAAAGACTCAAAAAGTAAGAGTCACATCAACTGGAAGTTTTCTTCAAGTCATGACCTATCTCAATCTATCCTTCTGCTGTTGCTTCAAGGAGACCAAACTGTGTCCTTACTGCTCAAACAAATCAAAATCAAAAGCAGGAACTCTTCATATGTGATATCAGGTCAAATACATGTCTTAATAAGCATGGAGAACTTCCCCACAGTTACAATTTAAGTCAATCTGAATATAGTTAGGAGAATGCCCTGTAATAATGTTATGGAGATTTCAGATCTGACAGCAAATTGGGAACTGAGGAAAGTAACCCTAAAGACCAGAGAGAACG
>Ga0116231_10008955_pt1 | contig 17241 bp, 12 predicted proteins | sample S1TSphgellanicum_2_FD_89695 | JGI IMG/M metagenome (GOLD analysis project Ga0116231, IMG submission 89695) | Host-associated microbial communities from peat moss isolated from Minnesota, USA - S1T2_Fd - Sphagnum magellanicum MG | ecosystem: Host-associated > Plants > Peat moss > Unclassified...
GCAATGTCGCTGCCCTGCACGACATAACCGAGCGTATGCAGCACCTCGGCGATGCCCGACATGCCAATGCCGCCGATGCCGACGAAATGGATGGTGCCAATGGTCAGCGGCAGCGCCCTCATGTCCGCGCCTCCGCATGCGCCAGGTATTTTTCCACGAGATCGGCCAGATCGTCGGCCGCAGCCACACGCGCGCAGCCGGCGGCGGCCGACGCCGCCGTCGAAAGCCAGGCTGGTGCAAGGCAAGTTTGCAACCGGGCCGCAAGCGAAGCAGGCGTAAGCTCGGCCTGCGGCATCACCAGTGCGGCTCCCGCCGCAGCCAGGCTCGCGGCGTTTGCCGCCTGGTGATGATCGATCGCACCCGGCAGCGGAACCAGAATCGAGGGGCGCCCAATGACGGCAAGCTCCGCGCACGTCGATGCACCGGCGCGCGCAATGACCAAATGTGCCGCCGCCAGACGCTGCGCTACATCCTGAAAGAACGCCGAAACCTCGGCCGTCACGCCCATGGCCTGGTAGGCGTCGCCAACACGCTGCAAATCTTCCGGCCGGCATTGTTGTGCAATGCGCAAACGATTGCGTAACTCTGCCGGCAGCAACGCGACAGATGGCGGAATCACATCGCTGAACACGCGCGCACCCAGCGAACCGCCCAGCACGAGGAGATCGATCGTATCGGTAGGCGCTATGTAACCAATTCCGGCCAGCGCCGCGATCGCCGGCCGCACGGGATTGCCGGTGACGACAGTGGCAGCATCTTGCGGGACACGGCTGGTCTGCGCAAAACCCAGCGCCAGCACATTCGCCCAGCGGGCAAACATCCGGTTGGCGCGGCCGAGCACCGCATTCTGCTCCTGCAGGATAATTGCCGGCCGCCGCCGCAGCGTGCGCGCCGCCAGCACCGGTGCCACCGCAGGATATCCGCCGAACGCAACGATGACGCCGGCATCAAGGTTTTTCAGCAGCGCCCGCGCCTGCATTGTTCCCGCCGCCAGCGCCACAACCGCCGAAGCACCACGCGCAAAACCACGCCCGGCAATACCGGCGCCGCGCAACACATGCTGCTCATGCCCTGCAAACACCTGGCTGCGCGCAGCTCCCGAGCGCGCATCGGTCATCAGCACTACGCGGTGACCGCGCGCAATCAGCCGCGCCGCCAGCGCCTCGGCCGGAAAGAAATGCCCGCCGGTGCCGCCGGCCGCAATCACGATCGGTTTTATCGCAGGCCCCCTCATGATGGATCGCCATGCGTGCGCCTGCGCGTGAGCGCCAGCAACATGCCCATGCCAAGCGCCACCGACAGCGCCGAACTGCCGCCATAGGAGATGAACGGCAGTGTCATGCCCTTGGTCGGGATCAAATGCAGAGCCGAGCCCATGTTCACAAATGCCTGCAAACCGAACCCGGTCACCAGACCACTGGCCGCGAGAATGACAAACTCGTCAGTCTCCTGCACCAGCCGCAACAGACCGCGCATGACGATGAAGGCGAATACGCCCAGAATCATCAGGCACACTAAAAGCCCAAATTCCTCGCCGGCCACGGCAAACACAAAATCCGCATGCGCATCCGGCAACAAATCTTTCACACGCCCCTCGCCCGGCCCACGGCCGAGCAACCCGCCATTGCCAAACGCCTGTAAGGCCGTGTCCACCTGGTAATGGTCGCCCTGGTCGGGATGCAGAAACCGCGTCACCCGGCTGCGCACATGCGGAAACATGGTGTAGGCGCCGAACGCCAGGCCAGCCAGGCCGACGCTGCCAAAACCCACCAGCACCATGTTCAGGCCGCCGACAAACAATTGCGCAAAAAACACGGCGGTAATCACGGACAGCATGCCGATATCCGGCTGCGATTGCAGCAGCGCCAGAATGCCGCCAAACACGCAAAAGGCCAGCAGCGTGCCCGGAAAACCGCGCGTGCGCTTACCCTGCGTCAGCAGCCACGCCGTTACGACCGCAAAACACGGTTTGAGAAATTCGCTCGGCTGGATCGACAGGCCCGGCAACGCAATCCAGCGCCGCGCGCCCTTGATTTCCACACCATGCACAAGGGTGAGTGCCGTCAGCGCCATGGCCATGACGCACCCCACCATCGCCACACGCCGCACATCGCGCGGCGACAGCAGCGACACGCCCACGATCACCAGCCCCGACAAGGCCAGAAACGCCACCTGCTTGAGAATGAACACATCGCGCGACTGGTGAATGCGCTCAGCCACCGCGGGGCTCGCGGCCAGCACCAGCACATAGCCGAACCCGATCAGCGTCATGATCGAGAACAAAGTCCAGCGATCGACGGTCCACCACCAGCGGCCCAGGACGGAGGTGTCAGCGCGCGACAAGGCGGGCATCAGCTTGCCTCCATCACATGACGGCTCAAAGCCACGACCGACCCGCGAAAACGCTCGCCGCGCTCTTCAAAACCGGAGAATTGATCGAAACTGGCGCAGGCCGGCGACAGCAGAACACAAGGCGCCTCCAGCCGCCGCGCGGCCTCGAACGCCGCAGGCACTGCAGCGTCCAGCGTGTCAACGATGCGGCAGGCGACACCAGCCTCTTGCAAAGTCGCCGCGAAAGCGGCCGCATCACGGCCGATCAGCAGCGCCTCGGCGACACGGGGGAAATACTCGTGCAGCGACGCAATGCCGCCCGCCTTGGCGATACCGCCGGCAATCCACACCACCCGGTCATAGCAACCGAGAGCGCGCGCAGCCGAGTCGGCGTTGGTCGCCTTGCTGTCATTGATGAAGCGCACGCCGGCGATCGTTGCAATCTGTTCCTGCCGATGCGGCAGACCCGCAAAACTCCGCAAGCCGTCAGCAATTTTCTCGTGCGACACGCCAAGCGCCAGTGCCATGGCGGTCGCAGCCGCGGCATTTTGCGCATTATGCGCCCCCGCAAGCGCGCGCGCATGCCTGAGATCGAAAATCCGGCCCAATGCGCTGCTGCACAAATCAAAACCATCGGCCCAGAAATCCGCCGGCCGCACGCCCGATATGCGCACGGCGCGCGGACGCTGCTCGGCAATTGCGGTGCAAAACTCGTCGTCAATGCCGATCACGGCGACATCGCCTTCGGCCTGGCGGGCAAAAATCTGCTGCTTGGCAGACGCATAGCCTGCCATGTCGCCGTGGCGGTCGAGATGATCGGGGCTGAGATTCAACATGGCGGCCACATCGAAGCGCAATGTGCCGAGTCGCTCCAACATATATGACGACATTTCGAGCACATACACGCCATGATCCGGCAGCAACGGCAGGCTGAGCGCGGCCGGGCCCAGATTCGCGCCGGCCGCCACGGGCACGCCAGCGCCTTCCAATATGTGCGCGAGCAAAGCTGTGGTTGTGGATTTGCCGTTGGTGCCGGTAATGCCGGCGAAACGCGCACGGCCGCCGGCGCCGCGCACCGCCTGATACAGCAATTCCGCATCCGTCAGGATCGGCGTGCCCGCCGCCTGCGCCGCCGCCGCAATCCGGTGCGGCACCGGCAGGCGATGCGGAATGCCAGGCGAGAGTACAAGCGCGGTAAAATCGCGAATGTCGCCAGAGGGATCCCCAACATCCCAATTTTCCGCGGCCGCAGCCTCGCGCGCGAACGCCGCATCATCCCAGCCGACCACGCCCGCCCCCATGGCGCTCAGCGCGCGCATGGCGGCAAGCCCGGCCCGGCCGAGACCGACCACCGCATAGCGCCTGCCGGCAAACAGGTTTTTGGGAAATTCCCTCATCGGATTTTGAGCGTCGCCAGGCCGCATAGGGCCAGAATCACCGAAACGATCCAGAAACGAATGACGATGGTGGCTTCCTGCCAGCCCTTTTTCTCGAAATGATGATGCAGCGGCGCCATCAGAAATACCCGCCGCCCTGTGCGCTTGAACCAGAACACCTGGATGATCACGCTGACCGTCTCCACCACGAACAGCCCGCCTGTGATCATGAGCACAATTTCATGCTTGGTGGCCACGGCAATCGCGCCAAGCGCGCCGCCGAGTGCAAGGCTGCCGGTATCGCCCATGAACACCGCAGCCGGCGGCGCGTTGAACCAGAGGAACCCGATGCCGGCCCCGATCAGCGCCGAGCAGAACACCGCAAGCTCGCCCACGCCAGGCACATGATTCAAATGCAGATAATCGGCAAAAAGCCTGTTGCCGACGAGATAAGCGATGAGCGCGAACACGCTGGCCACAATGATCGTCGGCACCGTCGCCAGCCCATCGAGCCCGTCGGTCAAATTCACCGCATTCGAACTGCCGACCATGACGAACATGCCGAACACGGGAAACAGCAGGCCCATATTGAGCAGCACGCCCTTGAACAAAGGAAAAGCCAGCGATGTGCCAAGCACCCCCTTGGTCAAATAGGAAATCCAGACCGCAGCCAGCAGCCCGATCGCAACCTGCACCGCCATCTTCGCCCGCGCCGACACGCCCTTCGTATTGCGACGCGACAATTTCAGATAATCATCGACAAACCCGACGGCCCCGTAACCCAGCGTGCAAAACAGCACCGCCCACACATAGCCATTGCGCAAATCCGCCCATAGCAGCGTGGAAGTTGTCATGGCGGCCAGAATCAGCACGCCGCCCATCGTCGGTGTGCCTTTCTTTTCCAAAATATGACGCTCCGGCCCGTCGGTGCGTATCGGCTGGCCGCCGCGCTGCACCGATTTCAGCCAGCGGATGACGCGCGGGCCGAGCCAGAAACTGATGATCAGCGAGGTCATGCACGCCGACCCGCAGCGGAACGTGAGATAGCGGAACAGGTTGAAGAGTTCGAACCGGTCCGCGAATATGTGCAGCTCGTAAAACATCAGCCGGCGTTCTCCAGCGCGTCCACAACAACGCGCATGCGGCTGCCGAGGCTGCCTTTGACCAAAATCACATCGCCATCGCGCACATCAGCAACGAGCACATCGGCCAATGCGGCACTGTCGTTGGCATAGGCGCCTTGCAGGCGCGACCCCACCGCATCGAACAGCACGCGCGACCAGGGGCCGCACGCATAGAGCACATCGGCGCATTCCGCCACCGCATCCGCAAGCCCCAGATGTTCGGCGCGGCTGTGATCGCCGAGCTCGAGCATGTCGCCCAGCACGGCAACCCGCCTGCGCGCCGGCATAAGTTTGAGCACGGACAGGGCCGCGCGCACCGAGGCGCTGGAAGCGTTATAGCTCTCGTCGAGCAAAATCGCACGGCCGCCCATGAGGGGGCGGCGAACACCGCGCCCCGTCACCGGACGGAAATCACGCAATGCCTGCGCTGCATCGTCGAGGGACGCGCCGACAGCATGCACCGTCGTCAACGCCGCCAGCGCATTCATCACCATATGGCGGCCGGGTGCCGCTATTCTAAAACGCACTTCATGATCAGCGATGACAGCAACCACGTCGCTGCCATCAGCATCCTCCACAACATGGCGCAAATCCGCATCGCTGAACGAGAATACACGCATGCCATCCGCGTGCACCGCCACACGCTCCCGCAAACCCGGATGCGCCGGCAGCACCATCGCCCCGCCTTGCAAAACGCCCTGCACAATACTGGCTTTTTCGTCTGCAATCGCCTCCAGGCTGCCCATATGGCCGATATGCGCCGAGGCTACTGCGGTAATCAGCGCCACGTCCGGCGCGGCGAGACGTGCCAGCGGCGCGATTTCGCCCGGATGATTCATGCCGATTTCAATCACCGCGTAATCGAAATCCGCCGGCATACGCGCCAGCGTCAGCGGCACGCCCCAATGATTATTATAGCTCGCCTGCGCCGCATGCGTCCGCCCGCAGGCGCCCAGCATCAGACGCAGCATTTCTTTACATGTCGTCTTGCCGACGCTGCCGGTGATCGCCACAACCGACCCGGTAAAGCGCGAGCGCGCAAAAGCGCCGAGTGCGGTGAGCCCCGCCAGCGTATCGCCCACCATCAGCAGCGGTGCACCATCCGGCATAGACTCCTGGCGATGCACCAAGGCGCCGGCAGCGTTTTTACGCAAAGCCTCGGCAACGAAATCATGCCCGTCCCGCGTGCCGGTCTGCAACGCGAGAAACAGATCGCCAGGTTCGATAGTGCGTGTATCAATGGATACACCGTTCGCATGAAACGGAGTCGTCATGACTCCGCCGGTGGCAAAGCCAAGGTCGGAAGCGGTGAACAGCACGCTCATCCCTGCCCGGCCAGACCGCGTATTGTGCCGGCATCGTCGAACGCCCGCACCTCGCCGCCGATGATCTGCCCCTGCTCATGCCCTTTGCCGGCCACCACCACCACATCGCCGGCGCCCGCCATGTCGAGAGCTGCTGCAATCGCCTGCGCACGGTCACCGATTTCCACGGCCTGCGGACAAGCGGCCGTGATCGCCGCGCGGATGGCCGCCGGATTTTCGCCGCGGGGATTATCATCGGTGACAACAGCAACTTCGGCAAGCCGCGCCACCACGTCGCCCATCAGCGGCCGCTTGCCGGCATCGCGGTCGCCCCCTGCACCGAATACGCAAATCAGCCGGTGCCGCGCATGCGGGCGCAGCGCGGTGAGCAGGCGTTCCAGCGCATCGGGCGTGTGCGCGTAATCGACATACGCCGCACCGCCTTTCGGCAGATTTGCAACAAACTCCATACGGCCGCGCACACCGACAAGCCGGGGCAGAAGATCGAGCGCGTCCGGCACACCGGAAATACGCGCGAGTCCGGCCGCCATCAGCACATTGTCGGCCTGGAATCGTCCAGGTAGCGCCACGCCAAACTCAAAGCGCCTGCCATCATAAGCAATGTCGAGCATCTGCCCGGCCGGCAGCGGAGTCGCCCGTTGCAGCCGCAACGTCTCGCCATGCTCGCCCACGCTATGCCACGCCAGCCGACGACGCGACGCAATGGCGCGCAACGCAGCCAGCGTCTCCGTATCCATATCGGCATTCACCACGCACGCGCCGCCATCAGCCAGCACTTCGCCGAACAGCCGCAATTTCGCTGCCCGATACGCCGCGACAGTGCCGTGATAATCCATATGGTCGCGCGTCAAATTGCTGAATCCGGCAGATGAAATGCGCAAACCATCGAGTCGGAATTGATCCAGCCCGTGCGACGAGGCCTCGATCGCAGCATGCTGCACTCCATCGCGCGCAAGGTCCGCCATCATGTCCGACAGCGCCACCGGATCAGGCGTGGTCAGCCCGCCGCCACCGGCATGTCCCGGTGCAATCAGCCCCAGCGTGCCCAGGCTCGCCGCCCGCAGCCCGTGCAACGTCCAGAGCTGGCGCAAAAAATCCACCGTGCTGGTCTTGCCATTTGTGCCTGTCACGGCAACGATCGTTTCGGGCTGCACCCCCGCGCGCACCGAAGCCAGACGCGCCAGGGCCTGACGCGGCTGCGCATGCAGAATCAGCGGCCGCGGCGGCACGCCCGCCGGCCAATCCGTTCCCTCCGGCGCCAGCACCGCGGCCGCACCACGCTCCACCGCATCGGCAATGAACCGCCGCCCGTCCGCAGCCGCCCCCGGAATAGCAACGAACACATGCCCAGGACGCACCGCGCGGCTGTCCGACGTGACACCTGTCACCACAAGACCCGCCAATTGCGGATCAACTGCGCCTAAGCCTGCCTGCGCAAACATGTCAGCGTACGACAGCAAGAGTAACGCCCGCCGCAGGCGGATGCGCTGCCGCTTCATGACGTAGCGCCAGAAGGTCGCGCCGCGCCGGCGTTACCGGTAAGGCGACGGTTGCAGCCGGCGGCGGCGCCACAGGTGCGAGCGGCGCCGGCGGTTCCAGCGGCGAGCCGGTGCCTGTCGGCTCACCGCTGCCACGCGCCGGCTCCATGGGAATGGCGAGGCTGGCCTGCACGCTCTCCAGATTTTCCATGTCGGGAAACAGCCCGAGCAGCGGCGCGATGCGCGCAATCACCCGCCCCGCACCTGGCGCGCTCACCGCGCCGGCCGTCGAATAGCCGCCGGTCTCCTTGTTGCCATGCGGTTCATCGAGCATGAAATACACCGCATAGCGCGGCGCATTCATCGGGAACACGCTCATGAACGCACTCACGTTCGCATGTTTGCGATATGTGTGCCCGCCTACCTTTTCCGCCGTGCCGGTCTTGCCACCCACGAAATATCCAGGAATATCGGCGGGTTTTCCGTAACCGTCGGTCACCACCAGACGCATCAGCTTGCGGATCGTATCGGATGTCGCCGCATTCATGATCCGTCGCCCGGCAGGCAGAGGATCATCCGCATTATGCGCCAAAATCGTCGGCTGCAACACATAGCCGCCATTGGCCAACGCCGCCGTGCCACGCACCACATGCAGGGGGGAGACCGCAATGCCATGGCCAAAGCCGATGGTCATCGTCGCCGCCTCTTTCCAGTTCGCCGCAGGCGGATAGAGCGGAACACCCGCTTCCGGCAGCTCGATCCCCACCTTGCGGAACATCCCCATCGCCCCCAGCCACAGCCGCTGACGCTGCGGCCCGACCCCGAGTGCGATATGCGCCGCCCCAAGGTTGGAGGAATAGGCAAGAACTTCCGGAAGATAGAGAAAGCGGTGCTTGCCCTTGTAGTCGGTAATGGTGAAACGGCCGATGCGGATATTATGCGCCGCGTCAAACTCGTCCCAGATATGCGCGGTGCCGAAATCCATCGCCATCGCGGCCGTTTGCAGCTTAAAAGTGCTGCCAGGCTCGAACATGCCGGTCACGGCGCGATTAAACCGGTCGTCGGGCGGCGTCTCGCCGAACGCATTTGCGTCGTAATCCGGCAGGCTGACCATGGCGATCACCTCGCCGGTGTGCACATCCATCACGATGCCGCACGCGCCTATGGCCTGAAATTCCTCCTTGGATTTTTCCAGCTCGTCGCGCATTACGCCTTGCACGCGCACATCGATGGACAGGCGCAGTGGCGTCGGAGCGGTCTTCAACCGTTTATCGAATGCGCGCTCCACCCCAGCGACGCCATTACTATCCACATCCACACCGCCAAGCACCTGCGCCGCAACGCGGCCCAGCGGATAGCGCCGCTTTTCGCCGGATTCGAAATACACGCCGGGAATGCCCAGCGCATTCACCGCCTCCTCCTCGGAAGGCGTGATCTGCCGCTCCAGATAGACAAACTGTTTTCCGGATGCGAGGCGCTTTGCCGCCTCAGCCTCATCCAGCCGAGGCAGCACGGATTTGAGCTGATGCGCAACCGCGGCCGTATCGATCATCTGCTGCGGGTTGGCAAACAAGGCTGCCGTGCGCACGGAAATCGCCAAGGGCTGTCCGTTGCGGTCGGTAATCGTGGCGCGCGTGTGGCGCACGTCGGCGATCACCGGCGGCGCATCGGGCGAGTCCGTGCCCGGATCGGCAGGCACCAGCGGCGTCAATTCCGCGCGCGAAGGCGCCATCGGAAACACCACGGTGGCACTGGTGAGCTTGGCAGCGACCGCACCGAACAGGAGGGCAAAACCGCCGGCCGCGAACACCAGGCGCTTGCGGGTGCGGTCGAGCGCGGCACGGCGGCGCAAATCGGGTTCGGTAATGCGCACCGTCTCCATGCGCGGCATGGCGCCGGCGAGCGGTGCGCCGCGCAGACGCGCCGCCTCCGTGCCGCGGCCGGGCGGCGGCGCATCAGGCTCCGGCGGATAGCCGAAGAGGTCGCTCATTGGGCACCCGTGTATGGCACCGGCGGCGGCAGGCTCCCACGCCCGCCAAGCGCACTACCGACGTAGGGAGAAGCGGTCGGATAACTCGGCACGGCGGCGACCACGGAGGGCTGGCGCCGCGCCGGCAGCGGCCTGGCCAGCGCACTCATATAGGCAGCGCCCACCGGCTGCGGTGCGGCCAGTGGCAGCGGCGCGCCGATCGGCCGAACCGCGTCATGCGGCGGCTCAGTCCGCGCCAGCGTCACATGATGGGGCGGCCGCGGTTTGATGTCGGCGTGCGCGATGATTTTCGGCACGTCCAGCTTTGGCGCATCCTCGGCCGGCGGTGCCGCGGGCGGCGCGGCATCCGGCTTGTCGGTGGCCGCCTTATTCATGTCACTCGGCGCATCGGCATCGGCCACATCATCATCGGTGCTGCCCTCAGGCGCCACCGCGGAAGGCGCCGGCAGACGCTTGGCAAGCTCCGACAGCGGCACCAGTTGCGCCGGCGCCATCGGCTGCAACGCCAGATATTTGCCGGCCAGATCCTGCAATCGCTCCGGATCGTTCAGCCCCGCCCACTCCGCGCGCAGCAGCCCGGTGCGCTCATGCGCCGCCTGTGTCGCCTTGAAAACGCTCGCAATCTTGCGGTCGAGCATTTCGGTGTTGTGTTTTTCCGAATACAGATACAGGCCGGATCCGAAGGCGGCGATCATGCACAGCATGGTGGTCGGGCGGATCATGGCGATATTCCCTGCGTGTCGGGTGTCAGCCTTTGTAGCGCACGCAGCCGCGCGCTGCGCGAGCGCGGATTGCGGCGTATCTCTTCGTCACACGGCCGCAGCGCCCGCGGCGTCAGCAGCCGGAATCCTGCCTCCACCGAAGGCGCCAGCCCGCGCGGATCGTGCCGCGACGGCCCCGGCGTGCGGCCGGCCGCCTCTGCGAAGAATCGCTTGACTATACGATCCTCCAGCGAATGAAACGATACCACAACAAGCCGCCCGCCTGGCGCCAAAATCGACGCCGCCCCCGCCAGCGCGCGCTCGATCTCGCCCAGCTCGTCATTCACGCGGATGCGCAGCGCCTGAAAACTCCGCGTCGCCGGATGCATGCCGTCGCGCGAGGGCGGCATGGCGCCGCGAATGATGGCGGCGAGTTGCAGCGTGGTCTCGATCGGCGCCTCGGCGCGCGCCTTGACGATCGCGCGGGCAATCCGCCGGGACATACGCTCTTCGCCAAACTGATAGAGGATGTCGGCCAACTCGGCTTCCGGCAGGGTGGCGACCAGATCGGCCGCCGTCGGCCCACGGCCTCCCATGCGCATATCCAGCGGCCCGTCGCGCAAAAAACTGAAGCCGCGCGACGGCTCATCGATCTGGTACGAGGATACGCCCAGATCCAGCACCACCCCATCCAGCGCATCCACGCCGGCCTCGTGCAGCAATCCGAGCAAATCGCCAAACCCGCCTTCGATCACATGCAGCCTCCCCGGATAGCGCGCCGCCAGCGCGGCCCCACGGGCGATCGCCGCCGAATCGCGGTCGATCGCCCAGAGTGTGCAAGGTGCAGCATCGAGGATGGCGGAAGCGTAACCGCCGCCGCCAAAAGTGCCATCTAAAATACGCGCGCCCGCAAAAGGTGCGAGCGCATCCAGCATCTGTGCAAGCATGACAGGAATATGACTCATGCGTGCAACGGTACCTGTGCGGGCGCACCAGGCAGAGTCAGGCCCCGCGAGCGCGCCGTGATGCGCGCCTCGCTCCGGCGCTGCTCGGCCGCCGCCGGCTCCCAGATCTGAAAAATTCGCCCCAACCCCATAAATGTCACCGCGTCACTCAATCCGGCGTGCCGCACCAGGCTGTCCGGCAGCACAATGCGCCCTTCCTTGTCCGACTCGACAGGGTTCGCATCAGCATACAATGCGGTGGCAAGGTCTTCATGGTCTTCGCCGAACATGTCCAGCCGGTCCAGAGGAGTCGCCAGCGCCTCGAAGGCAGCGACCGGCCACCCCTCGATGCACGCATATTTATGCGACGGCCGCAGCACCAATGACACCGCCCCGCCCGCCTCGGCCGCCGGGCCACGCAGCGCCGCACGGAACGAGGCAGGGATCGACACCCGCCCCTTCGCGTCCAGCTTATTTTGGTGCGTGCCCAGGAACTGGCTCATGCGGCCCGATTAAAACTCCTGCTGCTGCCGCGTGCTGCCCGCCGATGCACCCCGCATCGGCCTTGGGATAACATGGGATAGCATGGAGAAACATGGGCGTCAAAGGATTACGATTTTACATACAGATTTGCGGGTGAATTTTCCCATGTTAAATCAACACGTTAGATAATGGTTTTTAAGCTGCTGAAATCGATGCTTTTGGCGGTCAAGTATTCACTAAATGTTCTTGTGGATAAGTCTGTGAATTGTAGTCGCGACATCGGCGCGCGCGACGCCCGGCGTACAGCCCAGTCGCCCTACCCAAAGATCAACCGCAAAGGCGCGAAGGCGCCAAGGACCGCGAAGGGCGCGCGCGTCGAATGATCGGCTCACGCCTCGGGTCAGCCGATTATCTTCTTCGCGTACCTTCGCGTCTTCGCGCCTTTGCGGTTTCGCTTACGATGGTGCGACCGGGCCAAGCGCCCATGGTTTGAGCGCGTAAGGGGTTCAAAATTGCCAGACGGCCTGTAAGCCGGGTTCTGTCCGCGTTCTTGCGAACGTTGAACGGCCATTCCTCTGGGACGCGCATTGCTGCGCGCCTCACGCGACCAACCCGGGCAGCGGCGCGGAAATGCGCCTGGTTCTCAGCGTGGCGAAGAACCTGCCGCCCCTATTCGGTCTTGCTCCCGGTGGGGTTTACCCTGCCGCCGCCGTTACCGGCAGCGCGGTGCGCTCTTGCCGCCCCGTTTCACCCTTACCCTCGGCCCATGGTTGCCCATGCGCGTCGGGCGGTTTGTTTTCTGTGGCACTGTCCCTGGGGTCGCCCCCGCCGGCCGTTAGCCGGCACCGTATTCCCGTGGAGCCCGGACTTTCCTCCACCATCCTGCGATGGCAGCGGCCGTCCAGCCGTCTGGCGCAAGCTGTGTGCGCAGGGCGGCAGGAAAGGTCAAGGAAGAAGTTCTTTTTTGAAAAAAAGAACCAAAAAACTTTTGAATCTTGGGCCGAGCCTTTCCTGAAGGGCCGAAGCCAAATTTGCAAAAGTTTTTTGCTTCTTTTTTTCAAAAAAGAAGTCTTCCTTCCTACCCTTGACGCCCCGCCCCCCGCCGCCCGAGGGTGCACACAGGGGAGACGCAAATTTATGGACGATGATTTCAGGCAGGCGGCGCTCGACTACCACCGCCTGCCACGGCCGGGAAAACTCGCCATCGAGCCGACTAAACGCATGGCCAGCCAGCGCGACCTGGCCCTGGCCTATTCGCCAGGCGTCGCCGCCGCCTGCGAGGCCATCATCGCCAACCCCACCGCCGCCCGCGACCTCACCGCCCGCGGCAACCTCGTCGGCGTGATTTCCAACGGCACCGCCGTGCTAGGCCTGGGCAACATCGGCCCGCTCGCCGGCAAGCCGGTGATGGAAGGCAAGGCCGTCCTGTTCAAGAAATTCGCCGGGATCGACGTGTTCGATATCGAGGTCGATGCCGCCGACCCGGACCTGTTCATCAGCGTCGTCGCCGCGCTCGAGCCCACCTTCGGCGCCATCAATCTGGAGGACATCAAGGCCCCCGAATGTTTTCGGATTGAGCGCGAATTGCGCGCCCGCATGCGCATCCCCGTGTTCCACGATGACCAGCATGGCACCGCGATTACGGTCGCCGCCGCCGTCCGCAACGCCATGCTCGTGCAAGGCAAGCAACTGGCCGACATACGCCTGGTCACCAGCGGCGCCGGGGCGGCCGCCATCGCCTGCGTGGATCTGCTCGTCGCCATGGGTTTGCGTGTCGAAAACGTCACCCTCACCGACATCAAGGGCGTGGTCTATGAAGGGCGCGAGCCGGACATGCCGGCGAACATGGCCCGCTACGCGCGCCGCACCGACGCGCGCGTCTTGCACGACGTGCTGGAAGGCGCCGACATTTTCATGGGCCTCTCCGCCCCCCGCGTGTTCAAGCCCGAATGGCTGCCGCTGCTCGCCCCGAACCCGCTGATCCTCGCACTCGCCAACCCCGATCCGGAAATCCTGCCCGAAGAAGTCCGCGCCGCACGCCCGGATGCGATCATGGCCACCGGCCGCAGCGACTACCCGAACCAGGTCAACAACGTGCTCTGCTTCCCCTTCATCTTCAGGGGTGCGCTGGACGTGGCGGCAACCACCATCAATGAGGAGATGAAGCTCGCCGCCGTGGAAGCGATCGCCGAACTGGCGCGCATGGAAGCCAGCGAGGTGGTGGTCGCCGCCTACGGCGGTGCCGCGCCCACTTTTGGACCCGACTACATCATCCCCAAACCTTTTGATCCGCGTCTGATCCTGCAGGTCGCACCAGCGGTGGCCAAAGCCGCCATGGACAGCGGCGTCGCCCTGCGCCCGATCGAGGATTTCGAAAATTATATCGAGGAACTCGAACGTTTCGTGTTCCGCTCCGGCCAGCTCATGCGCCCTGTCTTCGAGGCGGCCCGCAAAAACCCGGTGCGCATCGTCTATAGCGAAGGCGAGGACGAGCGCGTGCTGCGCGCCGTGCAGACGGTGGTGGACGAGCGCCTCGCCCGCCCCATCCTGCTCGGCAACCGCGACCGCATCGCCGCGCGCATTCACGCCATGGGTTTGCGGATTCGCATCGGCAAACAGGTGCAAGTGCTGGACCCGACGAACGACCATGCGATCTTCGACCCGCTCATCGAACCCTACCAGCGCCTGGTCGGCCGCCGCGGCGTCGGCCCCGACTCAGCCGCCCGCCGGCTGGTGAGCCGCCACACCGTCGCCGCCGCCATGCTGCTGGAAACCGGCCAGGCGGAGGGCGCTTTATGCGGCGGCACCGGCGAGTGGACGCGGCAGATGGAATATCTGATGCAGGTGATCCCCAAGCGCCGCTCGGTCAGCCGCGTCTTCGCTCTCTCCGGCCTGATCCTGCAAAGCGGCGCGGTGTTCATGTGCGACACCCATATGAACCACGACCCGACCGCCGAGCAGATTGCGGAAATGACCGCGCTCGCCGCCGAAGCGGTGCGCGGTTTTGGCATCGAACCCAAGGTCGCCCTGCTCTCCCATTCGAGCTTCGGCGCCAGCCACGCCCCCTCGGCCCGCAAGATGCGGGAGGCGCTGGCAATGATCCGCGCGCACGACCCCGACCTGGAGGTGGATGGCGAAATGCATGCCGACGCCGCGCTGGCCGAAGCCATACGCGAACGCGCCCTGCCCGGCACCACCTTGTCCGGCACCGCGAACCTGCTGATCATGCCGACGCTGGACGCCGCCAACATCGCCTTCAACCTGTTCAAAGCCGGCGCCGACGGCCTGCCCGTCGGCCCGATCCTGCTCGGCATGAGCAAGCCGGCCCATGTCCTGGTCCCCAGCGTCACCGCGCGCGGCATTGTGAACCTGACCGCTTTGGCCGTCATCCAGTCGTCGGTCGTCGGTCGCCGGCCGCCGGAGGCCAACCCACCGACGACCGACGACCGGCGGCCAAACCAGGCTTGATCGGCACCGCTCAAACGGGCAGTTTACGTAAAGCTTTTGGGAAGAACCATGATCAAAAAACTCACCAAGGCGGTTCTTCCTGTGGCCGGACTCGGCACCCGCTTCCTGCCCGCCACCAAGGCCATGGCCAAGGAAATGCTGCCTGTGGTGGACAAGCCGCTGATCCAATATGCGGTTGAGGAAGCGCGGGCCGCCGGCATCGAGCAATTCTGCCTCATCACCGGACGCGGCAAGACCGCACTCGTCGAATATTTCGATGTCGCCTACGAGCTGGAGCAGATATTGCGCCAGCGCGGCAAGGAGGCCGAGCTGCGCATGTTGCGCGCCAACCAGATCGCGCCCGGCAATCTGGTGACGGTGCGCCAGCAGGAGCCGCTGGGCCTCGGCCACGCCATCTGGTGCGCGCGCGCCTTCATCGGCGACGACCCGTTCGCCATCCTGCTGCCGGACGATCTGATCCTCGCCGACGTGCCCTGCACCAAGCAGCTCGCCGACGCCTATTATGAGACCGGCGGCAGCGTCGTTGCCGTGGCCGAGGTGCCGAACGAACAGACCAACCGCTACGGCATCCTGAAAGTCGGCACCGATGACGGCAGGCTGGTCGAAGTCAAAGGCCTGGTGGAAAAACCCAAGCCCGAAGAGGCGCCCTCAAACCTCTCCATCATCGGCCGCTATGTGCTGATGCCTGAGGTGATCGGCCAGTTGGCCCGCATGGAGCGCGGCTCCGGCAACGAGGTGCAGCTTACCGATGGCATGGCCCGCATGATCGGCCATTCGCCCTTCCACGGATTGCGTTACGAAGGCCGCCGCTTCGATTGCGGCGACAAGGCCGGTTTTCTGGAAGCCCAGATCGCCTTCGCCCTCCAGCGCCCCGACATGGCGCCGTCGGTCCGCAAATTCCTGCTCAATTACCGGGACGTGTGAGCATGCCGGACGCTGGCGCCTTCCAACATGATTTCCACCCGACATCGCTGCGCGAATACGACATCCGCGGCATCGTCGGCAAAACCCTGCATGGCGCCGACGCCTACGCCATCGGCCGCGTGTTCGGCAGCGTGGTCGCGGAATCCGGCGGCTCGACCGTCGCGGTCGGCTACGACGGCCGCGTCTCCTCGCCGCATCTGGAACCCGAGCTCGTCCGCGGCCTGATGGACAGCGGCATGGAGGTCATCCGCATCGGCCTCGGCCCCACGCCCATGCTCTATTTCGCCGCCACCACGCTGGAGACTGGCGGCGCGGTGATGGTGACGGGCAGCCACAACCCGGCCGATTATAACGGCTTCAAGATGATGCTCGGCCGCAAGCCCTTCTTCGGCAAAAGCATCCAGGAGTTGGGCGCCCGCGCCGGCCGCGGCGACGTGGCCGCGCACACGCAAGGCAGCGAGCGCCGCATCGACATCATGGCCGACTATGTGCAGCGCCTGCTCACCGACTGGGACGGCGGCGACCGCCTGCTGAAAGTCGTCTGGGACAACGGCAACGGCGCCGCCGGCGACGCCTTGGCGCGCCTGGTCGGTTCCCTCCCCGGTGAACACACGATTCTCAATGGCGAGATCGACGGCACGTTCCCGGCACACCATCCCGACCCGACGGTGGCCAAAAATTTAGAACAGCTCATCGCCGAAGTGCATGCACGCGGCGCCGACATCGGCATCGCCTTCGACGGCGACGCCGATCGCATCGGCGCCGTGGACAACAAGGGCACCATCCTCGCCGGCGACCAGCTTCTCGTCATCCTGGCGCGCGACGTGCTGCGCGACCACCCGGGCGCGACGATCATCGCCGACGTGAAAGCCAGCCAGGTGCTGTTCGACGAGGTGGCGCGCGCCGGCGGCACACCTCTGATGTGGAAGACCGGCCACAGCCTCATCAAGGCCAAGATGGCCGAGACCGGTGCGCCGCTGGCCGGCGAGATGTCCGGCCATGTGTTCTTCGCCGATCGCTGGTACGGATTCGATGACGCGCTGTATGCCGCGGTGCGCCTGCTCGGCATCGTGGCGCGCATGGCCGGCAAAGTGTCA
>Ga0116231_10008956_pt1 | contig 17240 bp, 12 predicted proteins | sample S1TSphgellanicum_2_FD_89695 | JGI IMG/M metagenome (GOLD analysis project Ga0116231, IMG submission 89695) | Host-associated microbial communities from peat moss isolated from Minnesota, USA - S1T2_Fd - Sphagnum magellanicum MG | ecosystem: Host-associated > Plants > Peat moss > Unclassified...
AAACTTTGGTCAAACGAACTGGGAAAAAATTTTGGTGGTATTTACAAACATCTTGGGGGAAGACAAAGAAAATAACATGAAACCAAATAATTTGCCCCCCCCCCGCCCCTCCCCCCCCTCTCTCCCCCAAAGAAAAAACCTTGGGCTTCTTGGGTTCATATTTTCTTTCATCATCTCATTGGCAAAGTATAATTTCTATTCTTACATTTTTTTTCATCAATTTTTTTAATCATAATTTTTCTTATTTTTTCATGTTTAGAAAATATATATATTTAATTTGTAGATTAGGATGTCCCATTTTTGTCTTGGTTGATTATTGGTTATATTTTTAGTGATCAAACATTTGAATTTTGAATTATTTCTGATCAAAAGGTATACATAAAAAAAACAGGCCATGGAATAGAAAGAAAATAATTTTTTTTGTGAAGAAAAAAATTTCTAAAGAAGAAGTAAATTTTGTTTTGATTCCAGAAATATTTTGAATTTAATTGAATTTTTCTTTGAATTTTATTCTAGTTTTTTTTTAAAAAATCTTCAACACATAATTAGATTGAATAATATTTAAAAACAAGAATAATAAGCGCAAAATAAGAAACATAATCATTTCAATTTTCTTTCATTGTAAATTTTAGCATTTTGGATCATGGAATTAGAATCAAAGGTTACCCAAACCAAAGGTTATGAAATTGAGAACTAGAATAGGCCTAATCTGAAAAAAAATAAAAAATAAAAAATGGAATCGCATCCCATTTTTGAAATAATAATAATAATTTGAAAGTGAATTGGAGCTGATTCTTTGAAAAAAATTTAAAACAAAAGCAAAAGTTCTTCCTAGAAAATAAGAACCACCAAACATTGGTAAATACAAATGTTTGTCAATTTGTATTGAGAAAATGGTTAGTTATCCATGATTGCCAAAAGGGCGGTTATCCATAATGACATATTAAATTTGAATTTGGTTAATAATCAAAGAAAAGACTATACTTACCTAACATTCATTCTATAAGATCCAACAAGACCTTTGTTAATGGGATATTGATTCAATGAAAACCAAAATGTACCTTTCTATTAAGTGCAAAATTAGTTTGGTTTAACAACTTTAATTTGGGCCACTCCCCTCTACCCCTTGGAAGACATCCACGGGGTTTCATAGTATTCACTCTCCCACACATTCTTTCTATGTGGATACAATTATCCTTCTGCTACCTTGTTTGATCCAAACAACAATCGCCCTTTTACTCACAACACTAACCTCTTACCCTTGCTATACTAACCCTAACCCTAACCTAGTGAATCACAATTAGTTAGGAATTGCACTTTTCTTATTTTTTGGATATAAATACCCTTCCCTTACCTTGTCTAATCCAAACATCAACTAACTTTCTTGCTCACAACATTATCTTCTTATTTTTACTATACTAACCCCAACCTTAACCCAATGAATCATAGCCAATTAGGATTTGAATTCTTTTTCTTTTCTATACATGTTTCTAAACATAAGTATATTTCTCCTACCTTGTCTAAGCTAGACAATAGTTACCCTTTGTACTCCCACATTATCTTCTTGCTCTTGTTATAACTAACCACAACCCTGAAACCAGGTATTCATAACCAAGTCCACACACACATAACTTGTAACAATAAGAGAGAATTTTCTTCAACACATAGCTACACACATAACTTGTAGCAATTAAAGAAAATATTTTTCAAAACATAGCTTCACACATTAGAAAAAAATAAAATTACATGGGTTTATTTAGTCCCTAATGTGGATTTCCTCTTCAACAAGCTCTTACCCTACTTGATATAACATTATCCTATCTATCAGCAGCTCTTCATCTCTATCCTACCTCTATTCACAACCTTGCTAACAACATTAATTCTTCCAACTCCTTGAGACTAAACTCCCTCCTATCTTTCTTTACCCTCACCCCAAGGGGACAAACCTCTACTTTCTCCTTAAGTCAACCCCCTTCCTCCTCCTCTTCCTCCTCCTTTTCTACCAAGCCCTAGCACAAGATCCATGTACCTCTCCCACCTTTGCCCTTGAATAAAGTGACCACCAAAATTGTCTTGAGCAGTCGCCAACACCACCACTAATGTATTCACCAACTCTTCATGTTACTAGGTTGGACGTATTTGGTTAACCCGCCTTCTCATGATGCAACAACTTCCTCTTGCGTGTTTACCTCTTCAAAATATATCTAATCCCACCAAGTCTACATTACTCATCATCCCTCTTCACTCCCCTCCCACTACCTCACACACCACTCATCACTCAAAATAATGAAGGTGGTCAACAAATTATTGGAAGAAAGAAAATTATTGTCTTAACCTAACCTTAATATCTAACACGTTTCTAGAAGACTTAACTGTCATATCCATACCCCCTTATTCAGGACGCCTACTAGCCTAGGCTAAAACATGATAACCCTATTTTAACCTAGCCTAGTGATCTTACCCTCCCCCACTTTATCCTCTCCAAGTCACCCATCCTCAATAGTCCATCTTGGATAAGATCCTCCTATTATCATAGTCCATGAACCTCCAATTAAAACCCCAAAACTTCATTAGTTGGCCTACCTAGGCTTAACCCAAATTAGGTTAGGCTAATTAATGCCCAACATTTTCCATGTTTCATCCCAATAGGTTTTTGAATCTTTAAACATTAAACCTTTGAGTTATCACTTTCCTTTTGCATGCAATTCCACTTTCAACTCCCCAATTAGCTTGAATTTGATTGATGTGAATTGCTAATTATGGTAAATGCATGTGGAATGAAGAAACTTTTTTGGGTGAATAAATTTTACCTACAAAATCTACCTTGACATTATAGTAGGTGGTTTTTAGGTCAAGTATTATGGTGAATATTAAAACCAAAACTTGGGAATATTGATAATTGACTAGGGTGTTGTTGAGACAAACCAAAATGATAATTTGTGTGATTATCAAAAAAAATTCAAAATCCAATTATTTGATACCATGTGTGAGTTAAAAATAGTCATTTCACAAAGACCCTCTCCCATTACTTTTATATAAAAAGAAAATAAGACTTATAAACATGAGTTCATGGTTTTAATACATACTTAACCACTATGATTAGATGTGGGATAGGAATACAATGGAAGATTGCTTCTTATCCACATACCATCCATTCATGCATGGTGCATAGGTGGGTGCTAGTTCATGCCAAAGTGAACCAACACCTATTATAGAATGTTTGTGCAAGATGGATGGTTTATAGATTGGAAACACATTTTGTTATATTCTTGTCCATTGTGGTTAGGTACATGTATTAACTAATGTTCTCAATGGGTATATCAATGGAACCTTGGTATATGTAGATCAAGGTATACCTAGTCTTGGTATAAAAAGGTTAACTAGATTAATATAACCTATTGTTATAGTTTTAAAATATTAGCATTATCCAATATTATGGGCCAATGATATTTCTACAGATAACTTTAAAATGTACAATTCAATCTAGACTAAAAAGGTGCCTTTTTCATGAGTTTAGGTGTTCTCTACTACAACTAAAGAAGTTATAGTCTCAAGAGCTCCAACCTTGTATTTCTTGAACTTGAATTTATTCATTGAAATTTATTATTTTATGTGCAATTTCTAAGGTATACCTTTGCATCCCCTATTGAGTTTGACATCACCTTTGGGACCAATTTTTTTTTATCTTGAATGTAGTTGCATCTTAAACCAAAGGATAACTTGTTTGAGTTTATTTCTAACATTCAATGAGCTACTATTTGATTCAAAAGATGTTTACACTACTCAAAAGATACTAATTAATTCAAGAGATGACTACAATATTGAAAAGTTTGAGATGAAGTTCCAAAAACGGTATATTAGCTTAAATATTCAAATGCAATTTTCCATTTCAATCAAAGTGAAATATAAGGCTAGAATATTGGTATTGGCTAGTGTCAAACTTCAAAAGTCATGACTATAAATAATATTGGTATTAATGAATGTTACACCTATAGTCAAAATGTTTATATTTACTTGTATTTAATCTTAAAATTTATCAACTTATTGAAACCTAATTGGTAAAAAATCCTTCAAGATTCTAGACATTATACTTGTCACAAATAATCATCATATGTTGTCCAACAAAAAAATTGAAAAAAGATCCAACAACTCCAATTTGAATTTTTTAGAATTTTGACAATAATGAATATATAAGTACATTAAATCTTCTATAAGCTAGTGATGTTATTAAGATATCCCATTTCAAATATGCAATGATTTGGATTATCCCCTACATGGAAAAGGTCTTGAGTTCAATTTTCCTTGAAATCTTGACAATGTAGGTTTAAGTTTTTTTTAACAAGCCCTGATGAAAATCAATTAATGTTGAACATTAGCCATACCTATGGTATAAAAATGGACCCAATTGGTGTTTCTTTAAAATATTATATATGTCCAACATTGGTTCCAACCATTGACATGTGTTGACTACCTATTTAGTTGGCACCAAATGCTTTACCTAATTCCTTACATATGTAGCAAACATGTCCATTCTTTCCATAGTTAAAATCTATCCACACCTAAAGGTAGAGTGGTTAGAGTTAGAAGCCATATCAGCTTTTTACTTAAACCTCACAAGGCAAAAACAATCTAGCTTAACATTAAGGATACCATAAAATTTTGTTTTGTTGTGAATGGCACACATAAGCAAAAATCAATCAAAATGCAACCATCGTACTTGTAACTATATTTGACTTGTAGTTGTTTCCAACTAGCTTTGAGAATATTTACAACTATAAGATCAAATTTTAACTATTTTGATCATTGTTGGAACTACATTGCAACTTCATTTTATGCATTGGATGGTTTTTTAATCCACTTTCATCTCTGAATAGGATAATATGTCCCATTACTCCCAATAGTCACCAAGTTAGTTGCACCCTTAGTGGTATTTCACGGTGATTTAAGGGTATATTTTTATGTATGTATTAAAAATATATTTAGGATATATCACTCATATAATAAATATATATTTTTCTGTATATTAATTATGTATATGTATGTATAATCTTCATATATTGAATCTAAAAATTGATATTTTGAATCTGAAAAATATTATTTGAATTTTCAAATTTAATTTATGAGTTTTGAAAAAAAATCTGAAAATCTGAAAATCGATATTTCAATTCAGATAATTGTTGTTGGATCTGAAAGTTGTTATTTCAATTCTTTAAAAAATTATTTGAATTTTAAAATTCATATTTCAGATCTGAAATTTGTTATTTGAATCTAAATATTGATATTTCAATTTTGATCATTTTTATTTCAAACTGAAAAATTTTATTTCAATCTGAAAAATTTTATTTCAATCTGAAAAATTTTATTTGAATTCTAAGAAATTTTATTTGAATTTGACATTTCATATTTGAGATCTGAAAATTTTATTTTGAATCTGAAAATTGATATTTCAAGTTTGATAATTGTAATTTGAATCTAAATATTTTTATCCCCATTCTTTAAAAGAAATATTTAAATATTTATTTTAAAAGTTGAATCTGTAAATTGATATTCAGTTTTAAATTACTTTATTCAGAATTTAAATTAATTATCTAAAACTTGAAAATTATTAAATGAGTCTAAAAATGGATATGTCAAAAAAAAAAAAAATTAATGGATCTAAAAGTGGATGTTTCAATTATGAAAATTATTACTTAAAATTGAAAAACGTATTTCAAATTTTTAAATTATTTTTGAATTCTGAAAAGTTTCATTTGAATCTGAAATTTGATATTTGAAATTTTGAAAATTGGTAATAAGAGCTATAACAAGTGAAATAGTAAGAAAAGTGATAATGACAAAATAGTTAGCCACTAGCTACATTAATAATTTCGTAAATACTATATTTAATATTATGATGTGAATTATTATTAAAAGATTATTATAACTACTGAAATTATTATAATAATTTATTATTATTATTAAATATTGATTATTATTTAGTAAATAGCTATAAAATGAGATAATAATAATAATAAAATAACTAGCTAGGCTAGCTACTAATTACACTAATAATAATGACATATTATTATTTATTACTTATAATAATGGATATAGTTAGGAGGTAAATTAACGTAATTTTGGTACCTAGCTTAACCTAACCTAACATAATTATTTAATTAGTAGTTGTTAATACATGCAACTAGGTTGTAATTAGAGTGCAACTAAAAATTTATCCCATATTTTTTTCTTTTTTTTTCAAGTTTGGAAATTATATAAGTAAGTGCATTGAAACATTGAAAATACACACTGAACATTAAAAACCAAATGCCATTTGGGATGAACCAATTACATAGGCTTGACCTTTAAAGGTTAAACTTGGAATAAAATAAGATTTGAAAATGTAACTACTTCTTATCCTAGGTTATTTAGCTACTATAAAATTGTAGGATTCAATAACTTAATTACCAACAAGGAAAGGGTTGTTGGATAAAAAAGAAATAATAAGAAAAATGGAAAGACATGAAAAGAGGACCTATTTTTAGTTTGCCTATTGTCATGTTACAACTACCATCCTATAACAACTACTATCCTTTGTAAACCTTAAAAAAAACCCATAGCCACTTGTAAACCTCTTACAATTGCCACCCATTGTTTATAGTGCCTATAGACCATTTGTAGCTATTACCTATTGTCTGCAGTGTGTGCAAACCCTTTGTGGATGTTGCTTACCATTTGCAATGCCTATAAACCTTTTGTGGCTAATGCTTACTATTTGTAATGCATGCAAACCCTTTGTGGCTATTGCTTTTTGGAATGCATGTAGACTATTATTGGCTAATGTTTATTGTTCATAGGGCCTTTAAACCCTTTTTGGTTACTACTTACCATCTACAACACCTTTAGACCTTTTATGGTTATTATTCACCGTTTACAACACCTTTAGACTCGTTGTGATTGTGTATACCATTTGCAACAACATTACCTTCCCTACAAACCTCAAATCTCATGTCTACCTCTTTGTTGTTGCCTTCTAATGGTAACTACCCTCCCATGGTTGAAAGCATTTCCTATTCTAAAATCTACCATAGAAAATGAAACGTATGAAAGAAATGAATAATTTATATATGAACACAACAAAACTTTATGTAATACGGGTATGAATTATTTTCTCCTTTCTTTTCATACTCTAAATAGAACTAAACACCAACAAAGAGCCATGAGAATCCATCAACCATTTTCCATTACAGTAATGAAAGTACAACTTGCTTCCATACTTTCTTCCTCTCTCTTCAATGTCACATACACATTTCTCTCCCCAAGAGAACTCTCCTAGCTACATCCAATTTAGAATCATACAAAAGAATGATTCACAATCCTCCTCTTCAAAGGATAAATAAGGAACACAAGAAAGATATTCACCACACAAGGGTTGAGTCCTTATTTTCCTAGATTTCATTATCCTTCTAAATTTCCTTATCCTAATCCCTTCCACACATCCTAGTTAAAGGAAATTCATCCATCCATCCTTTATCTATTTGAATTAATTCATGTAAATGGCTGCACCCTTTAATAAATAAAAGATGGTAAGTAGGATATTTACCACTAATAATCAAATAGTTACTAGGATGACCTTTTAAATAAAATAGATTAGGATATTATTTCTAGTAACTAATATTATTTCTATTAGAAAATTTCCCATAATTAACTTTTGATTATTCTACCCCATGAAGGTCATTCACTATACCGACTGTACTATCATTAGAAAACACTTTCATTCTCATGTGATTGTTTTGTCATTTGAGAATAACTACCATCTAGTGACAATACTACCATCTCCTAACATTGATGGTGTTTAACCAACATAGGACAATTTTCTACCATTAACAACTACCTACCTAGTTTAAACCTACCTACCTAACGTAAGTAGGTAGGACTATGCTAGGTAGATAAGTAAAAAGGCTAAGCTATTGACTTACATATGTGGATTAAACCTAAGTATCTTAAGCCTCCTTAAACTACCTATAAATTGCCATGTGTCTCCTTGTAATTCGAAAAAATATTAACCTACAAAATTGCCACATGTCACCTTGTATTCGATCAAAAAATTAACCCACAAACTACCACATGTCCCCCTTTAATTTGCTAAATATTACACCTCATTAGTTTAGGCTAGGTTTTTTTAGGCTAATAAACATGTTGTGTGTCATATTGACATTTGTTGCTACTAGTACACATGGCACAATGTAAGGTCTAACCAATTTAGTTGTATGTTAATTGCATGGCAATCACATAGACCATACGTTTTGCATATAGATGAAACCATATATGTTGACTTTGACTTCATTCATCATCTGTAGGTAAAGAAAAAAAAGTTCGTGTGGTTGACACCAAGGTGACTATTTCTTGTTGTTGATAATTCTTTTTAAATTACTATTGTCCCAAACAAATAAATGGTTTTTACATTTATGTATAGGGGAAGGCCTGCTCCCCCAAGGTCTCCCCTAATTTGAAGGTGTAGCGTTGATCACAATAGCCCAATGGTGTAGGTCCAAAGTGAGCAAGGGTATAGGCTCAAGGGCATAGGCTTGACGTGATCCTTCCCCAACATAAAGCATCAAATGTTCTTTTATTCAAATGGCCTAAGGTCTATATGTGATCAATGGAAGGGCCTTTCAATTGACAAACAAATTTTCCATGAGAGGAGGTGCATTCAAATACATTGAAAAAAATGCTTGGAGTGCTTTACCTTTTAAGGAATTGGACACGCAGAATTGTAGGGAGCATTTTGTGAACAAGGTAACACACCACTGGATTAAAGCTCCTGTGTTCTCGCATATCCCACTAAATTCTCACATTTTTGTTCCTCCCTAATTCCATTTGCATGTTCGTGATTGTTAGTTGGCTGAACCTCCCAACTCACATTCTTTCATGTCCATGATCATGTAAACTCAACGCTCCCATTTTTCATGGCCCATGGGCTGTAAACTCAATGCTCCTGTTTTGCATGTTCTTGGTTGTTAGTTGGCTGAACCTCCTAACTCAATCTTTTGTGTCCCATGACTTGTAATCTCAATGCTCCTGTTTTGCATGTTCTCAGTTGTTAGTTGGCTGAACCTCCTAACACACAATCATTTGTGTCCCATGACCTATAAACTCAATGCTCCCATTTTGCATGTTCTTGGTTGTTAGTTGGCTGAGCCTCCTAACTCACAATCTTTTGTGTCCCATGACTTGTAAACTCAATGCTCCCAAACAATCAGTCACGTGTGATAACCAGCTCAAGCATGTTGGTTATTGTGAACAGTCTCAGTGCTCATGCTCCTCACCTATTGTTCATGATAATCAGTGTGCTTTCACCAGTTACATAGTTAAAACCCAAATTCCATGCCATATAGATACAGATAGCTTCAGATCATCTGCCAAATAATTAAATAATTTTGAAGATTCCATTTCAAAAAATTAGAATGTTCTCAAATACTCCAGAAGATCCTTCATTTTCCTTCACAAATATTTGTTCTTTGAGAAAAGCAAAATTTGAAAAGTTGAGCATTCTAAGAAATAACATAATTTGTGCCAAATTGCCTAGGTACTCTAGTATTCTCCAAAGGTACAGAATATCAACCTACTTTTCCATGCATTTCCATATACTACGATTGTGGTGTAAACCTGCCAAAACTTAAATGTTTTTAAAATGTTAGCGGAAGATATATTATTATACACCACAATTTGTCATCTGCAGAACTGGGACATTGTTTTGCTTCTAAGCAGGTTCTTACTTTTTTTTTGGTTCTTCAAATGTTCCCTCTTCACAGATCTTTTCAATCTAAAGATTCATTACAATTTTTCTTGTGTCCTTAAATCAGGTAATCTGTTGAACAAGGGCATTACTAGAAATGGGGTACCCATTCATACTTCACATTATGGAGCCCCTTCCAAAACCATCAACACTAAATCAACATCTTCCTATATAAAGCCTTGAAAGCAACAACTACTTTCCAAAAACCCAAAACCCTAAAATCGCATCTCCCTTTCAAAACCCAAACTTGAAAACAGCAACATCTTCCTTCAAAAACACATATCCCCTTAACAACACTATCTTCCTTCCAAAACCTAAAACCCTAAACCCTACAGCACACCATCTTCCTACCAAAACCATCATAACATCATCTCCAAAACTCACAACCCCAAAACAAGACCACCTACCATCCTATAGGCATATCCAAAACCAACATCTTCCTTCCAAAACCCAAAACCTAAAATGACAATAATCATCCTTCCAAAACCCTAACCCTAAAATGACAATAATCACCCTTCCAAAACCCACAAACCTAAATGACACCCTGGTCCTTCCAAAAACTGAACGATGATGATGGATGTGGTGCTTATGATCTTGCACTGTTGTTGAAGCTTTTATCTGATGAAAGATTGTTACTGAACTCTGCTGTTTGGAAAAGACTTGACTAATCGGACTCGACTGATCTACTGTCACTGTGACTTGGCTATAGCTAAGAATTCACACAATCACCACTTGCAATGGGAAGGAAACAACACTACCACATACTAGATTTAGAGCATCCCAAAGGAAAAAGACCAAGCTCCAGGGCACAGCCAGCATCACTAAAGGTCTCAACCTCAGACTTGAACTCCACTCATGCTCTAGTGAAAATGGACTAGGCAACTGGGTCTTGCAACCACATCACAAGAGTGTATGCTAAATATTGAACTAGGAGTGTCAACCTTCATTACTTACATTGAGAGAGCATTCATAACTGAAGCATACACACCTCTCCTCTGCAGAACCTTGTCCCTGACCTACACATACAGTATCTCTTCCGGTTGGCCTTGCAGCCTCTCTGTTGAATCATATCATTTCAAGACATCTGGCCTCATCATGACAAAACAACACAAAAGGACTCCACCATAAACATTGTCAAAAACAAACAGAAAAGAAAAAGTAATGAGTCTCACAGTACAATGGAAACTGTAGCTCATACCTCAAGGTTACAAGCCATAGATAATCAATCCAGTTCTGGAGGTCATGGAGGCTAAAAAATTGAATTTATATAATCCAATGACCTATCAGCACTGAAAGTGTCATGCCAAACACAGATCATTGAAGCCTGATCTCTTGAGATGACTCAGCAAACATCTTAGTGACAATCTTTTCTATTTTATTTCTCCCAAACTTAAACTTTTGTCCAGTGAAGGTCAGTACCTTTTAATTGACTGACCTGCACAGGGGTGCAAAATTTTCTGAATATAACAATGCAAAGATGTAAACTATCAACAGATGAACTGAAAGACAAGGACAGAGTCTCTGCCAACACATTCTTGGTGCCATTGAGGTTACTACTGCCTCTTTTCAAATGGTGAACACAGAAACTTGGCTGGCCAAATTCTTCTCCAAAGGACTTGAAAGGCCCTATGATTTCCGTCATCAAGTTTCTCCAATAACAGATGGGTTGACTAGTACAGATTACAAATGGTATAATCTCCTAGAGGGGTTTAAACCCACACCAGCGTGGTGTGGTGCCATCACCATCACCACAAGGCCATTTTTTTCTTGATGCTCCAAGAACAGAATATGTAGAACACTAAATTGAGTATTTGGCATCACACCTAGATCAGAAACCTCTGAAGCCCTTTTGCTATTGATACTTTGTTTGTACAACAAAAGGAGGGTGATTCAAGTTGGCTTGATTATCCCCTCCCTCCATGGCTGCACAAGACTACAGGAAGGAGTTGAAGCAGAAAGGCCCATGCCATTACAAATTGCCCCTTTCAATACATTGTAATTCTCATTCACCACTTCCCATGCTGCCTGTGTGTAGAGATCTCTTGCCTGTGCTTGACAAAAACCACAAAATCACAAATGGACCAACAAAGCACTTGAGCACAGAAACACCAAACTACAGAAATAGCTTTACAAACAAACTCTATCCTTCCATAAAAAGACCTTACTGTTTTAATTTTCCTGATAATTCACCAGAACTATCAATAGCATTTGTACAGAATTAACAACATCCACAAAATCATCTGCTGGACTTTCAAGTTGTTAGCTAGTGTTAGATGCACAGGTTTCTGTTGGTGTTCTGTGCATTGAATTTGCTTCAATAGCCTCCCTAACGACAGAATTTCTGTGTTGGACTAAAAAGATGGAGTCTTGCCACCAGTGGACAACCTGGCTCATGACCAGAACAATTATCTATGAGATAGGCCATCCCCACCTAAAATGGGTACAGCTTTACCAACTGGCAGCTGGCAAGCACAGGACTAAGTGAGTAGGGATACCCACAATAGTCAGGAGATACCCACTGACAATTGAACTGAGGCTGCTTTACAGTCATTTCTCTAGAACAAGTGAGAATTGCAAGATTTCATGTGCTCACTGTTTGTGTTGGATCAAATTAATCTGACTTTCAATATCAACACCAAAAAGCACACACCCAGTAAATAACATTTCCAAGTTTAAATGTGAGGGGACTGACTGTATTTTTATCTTCGATGCTTGATGTGAGGGAGTCATAGCAAATCTCTGGAGCTACAGCAAATCCCACTCCACTATACCCCACAGCTCGTCGCTCTCCTAGCTCCTTCTCAACCTGCATCACCATATGAACACCCAACTAATTTATGCACATTTCCTGTAATTCCCCCCTGTATTGGAGAAGTTGAGCTCAAGGGAATGACATGTTGGATATCCATGCAAAAGCTCTAGCATGCAGATGGGCTAAGACAACATTCTTGCCAAGACACTGGCCACATTAGAAAATTTACAAGAAGAGATCAAAGACCAGAGATGTTGGACAGACAACCATCCACCAGTGTCCCCGAAACAATACAGTTCCAGGCTCACACCTTTAACAGTACCACACAACATGATACATCACAATCTGTAACTAGATTGGGGCACACCTTTGTGCAAACCTTGTTACTCTAGCACCTTCTGTCAACCTTGTCACAGCATTTACAGGTGGCAGACTGAGTCACAAATACCTGCTAGAGTGTAGACAGACTGTCATGAGGTAGATGGTGGTTGATGAGTTTAAAACTTGTAAAGCTTGGTTGGTTACTAGATCTTGTTGTGAGGTCTCCATAGTCTAGGTGAGTACTAAAAAAAGCGACACTTGTAATCTATATTGTTACTCAGGCAGGTGAATGAGTTAATTGTCAAACCTGATGTGGAGGTGGCATGATATTGAAGCAAAGGAGGGCGGTTGGATAGATGTGTCCAGGAACCCTAACAGAATCTGAGAGCCGCTTTGCACTCATTACAGAAGATGCATCAAATGGGGCCTGCATGTAAGCACACCTGATCATACACTGATACTCGTACACATCTGTACTGCTATACTTAATGTAGCCTTGCAACCATAACCCTACAAGCTGTGTAAGAGAAAGACAGGATCCCTTGAGAACATATAAGCCCCTCTTGACCCACAGAGCTATTGCCTCCTTACAGGATATGGACTGCCACAACAAATGCAGCATGGTTGCCAAAGTCCTACTTTACAAAGTTGACAAATTGTTGATGCTCATTCAAACGAACACCTCTGCAGCTGGTACAACATCTTAGCAACCTAGAGGGGATCAACAATCTTTTAAAGTGGCCATTAGCCCTGCACATGGCTTAAGGCTGTTGGTGCTCCTACCCAACAAACGATCCAATTGCCAGAAGGAAAGTCTCTAAATTTTTGTGATCTATTAACAAACTTCACTAGGTCTCCAGGAAAAAAAGATTGCATCTTGTACTCTGCCCCAGAATTCCAATGGTCATGGCATTATGTACTGGTTTGGACTAGGTATATGAAGAAATAGATAGAACACATACAGGTACCCATTCTTGTGTGACTGGGTCTGGTCGATCCCGACCACCACTAGGTGCTATCCAGATAAGCTGTCCCCCATTCCTGCACCACCCACTGGCATTCTTTAAGCCAGAAACACCTTCAAAAGAGACCACATGCGGACAAGCACACACAACAGACACCTGGTTTCAGTATTGTTGCTCCCTCAATGAGGAAATATAAGGAGGAAAATGATGAGAATGCCCCATCAAAAACACTTCCATTCTGGAACTGTCACATGTGGGAGAATGGCAATGTACCTGAACAATGCAGACATTTCTCGCAAGGTCCGGGTGTTGGCTATTCTCTTCATCTCTGCAAGTGCAGGGATGTCATACAAATGCTTCTTGGAGTATACGCATAATAGATTTCTGTCCCCCACATGCCATTGCAAGTGTAAGACACTCACCCATCCATCAATGCAATTCTTATATGAAGCTAGACCAAGCAACAGCAAGGAAAGCCATTCTGGGGATACCTTGTGGAGGAAAGTGATTAGAATGTTGGATAATGCCTGGAAATTATTCACACCATGATAGCATCAAAATAAATCATAAACTGATCATAACCATTATGTACACTGGTTCCTCAAGTGACTTGTGACATATCCTTGGCGTATGAATGATCTTAAGTCAAGGATCCAAAGTCTGTACCTTCCCATGCTGAAAGGCTTGCAAAAGGGGTCCAACACCACTCTGTCCCCAGCCACATAAGTCTGGCCATGCAAGAGGAAAATCCCAACAGCATCAAAACCTATCTGTGATACTTGCCATTGTTCTCCCCATAAAAAATCAAAGATAGGCATATGTAGATCCTCTCTGCTTAATATGAACAAGCTTGATGGATTAGGGTCATGCAGAACAAAGCAAAAATCCCAAGACCCATACAAAACTTCTCCCGGGAAGACCCAGATCAGGGTTTAGCTTACCAAGTTCTCAGCAAGAAAAGGGTGAGTTGTCTCAAGCAGAAGTGCAATCACAGCTGGATCTGCTTCCGTTTGGTGATTTGATAACAGGATCACATTCTCCCCCTGAAATTCCCCAGCTGTTCAGTTACAGAACATGTATAGAGGCAGAGGATTCTCAACTCTCTCAGTCCAGATCAGCCAAATCAGGGTTTATAAACTCAGATTCTCCCAACTGCTATGCTACAGCTGTCTGATTGATAGGGGAAATGATCTTCTCACCTGCTTTAGATAAGCTTCAATTTCATCAAACAATCCAATGTTCCCCAAATATGAGTTCCTGCAACCAGCAGAGCAGTTCTGGTGTTTAAAAGGAGTAACATTCCTTCCAAGGTCACCCTTGAAGAAGGGGAGGATATAATGGCAGGCAAAAAATTAAACTAAAACATCCAAAAGTGCATCAAAACATTTCAGCCCACCTATAATCAATGAGAGGGCGCACGTAATTCTGCCCAAATTCATAGTAATCGTAAGGCTCCAGCATCCGCTGATGGTATGATGGAAATGTGAATGGATTCTGCAGAACCAAGAAGGTTATCTCAAAAATCAAAAAGTTCTGCCACATTGACACGTTGAGAAAACAAGCAAGGAAATGATTATGAAGTGAGAAATAAGACCTCAAACTGCAGAAGGATGCGATCCAAAACAGTTGACATAACTTCCACTGCAATATCATCTGCATTATTCACACCACTGCTGCGTACCTGCATCATTCTCAACCCACACTTCTCAAAACACAACCCTAGACTAGGACAGTTCCAATATCTGCACTGCTTCCCTATTGCACAATCTCATCTTCCAACACATTTCAGGCTGTAAAAAAACTGGCCAAAAGAATTCAACATGGGCTTACAGCATCCTTATAATTGGTGTAAAGCTCAAGCATGCCACTACCAGCACGGGCTGGCAAGCGCCCTGACTCAACTTCATTCCGGATTCCCCTCAACAGCTCTGCACCACAAGCCCTGCTGTATTGTATGACTACACAATTGCACAAAAAACTGCATATAGCAAAGCAAAGGATTGTCCCAGCAGTACAGAGTATGACAACACAAATCACAAACAAAACCGCTGTATATGAGCAAAGCAATTGTCAGTTGCTGCATATCAAACTGACCTGATTCTGAGTGAATGTTTTGGAAAGATTGAGAATGGGTTTGATGCACCAACACATCCTTGTGGTCAGTTTGCACTCCTTGCTCTGCAACATCAGCAACAGAGCAAATCCCCTTCCGCCTTTCTGTCGTCTGGACTTCCACTGCCACCTTGCGAAGCAGAATGGCAGAGACCTTCTTTTGTAAACTGCAGTGCTGCTTGGTCAAAACTTGAAAACTTCCCCTTTGATGATGATGATGAGAAGGAGGAGGCCGTTGTAAAGTTGATGAAAACGAAAAAACAATCTTTGGCTGCCCAGCTGGAACCACTTGGTTTATCATATCTCTGTAAGCTCCTCCCCTGTGTTGAGCAGGAGCTTGTGCCAACAACAGAGCCCTAGCCATAGCAGCTGCTCCGTTGTTGCAAACAAAGACGTCTTCGTGCTCTCTCACATGGAAGCCGAAAAAGAAACTCAATTCCTTCTGTCTTGTTTCCTGAACACAAGGTCATGATTGAATGAAAACACAACCGCATAGTCAGAAGATCATGAAGAAGACGGGAAGGGAAGACGCACGGCTGAAGAAGAAGATGAAGAAGAGTATAACTTACTTCTTGTGCCTTTTTGCAACTCCAAGGCAACCGCCGAGATTGCTACCCTACTATTTCCACAACTACATCTTCTTAACGGCCACTTCCAGAACCACATGCTTGCTCAATTCTTCGCCGGCAAGGACTATGCACCAATCTCCAGGACTTTCTCTCTAAACCCTGCTTAGTCTAATCGGATACAGTAATCATACGAGCAACGGATTCGGACTTGTGTTTTCGATAAAGGAAAAGAAAAAAAAAGAAAAACTGCGCTCTTGTCACAAAATAGCATTTGATAGCATGAAGCAAGCATCTCTCTGTCCCTCGCAGTCTTTCATCACTGAGGTTATTGCAAATTACCTTAAGAGAAGCTCAGAACAAACAAAAGCTCCGCGACTGAGGGAGAAAGGAAAATAAATACTCGTGTTCACCAATCTCCTTCTCCAATCAAGCGCTCTTTCTCCCACACGTAAGGCACAGGGATCAAAAACCTTCCCTAGTCTTTTCTACAAAACACAAACATCTGCCATACCGCATCCACCGCAGCCACAATTGGTTCTCGAAAGCTTTGAGACTCTTTTCACCGCCAAAAAAAAAAAAAAAAAAAACCACCACACCAACACAAAAAAAAAAAAAATAAAAAAAAAAAAAAAAAAAAAACAAAAAAAAGAAGAAATTCTATTAAATTATTTTCAAAAAAAAAAAAAGAAATTTTTTTTATACAAAAGATAAAAAAAATAGTGTTTTTTAAAAGACACAAAATAACA
>Ga0116231_10008957_pt1 | contig 17238 bp, 14 predicted proteins | sample S1TSphgellanicum_2_FD_89695 | JGI IMG/M metagenome (GOLD analysis project Ga0116231, IMG submission 89695) | Host-associated microbial communities from peat moss isolated from Minnesota, USA - S1T2_Fd - Sphagnum magellanicum MG | ecosystem: Host-associated > Plants > Peat moss > Unclassified...
TCAGCGCAAAGCGAACTATTCTTTCGCCTTTTACTAAAGAATACCGTGCGCAGGGTACAAATAGCGGCATATCCCAATTTTTTGGCTGCCTCTAACGAGGCCCACAAATAACAATAAATAGGAGTTTGATACCTTTTTCATGCTTCTGTTTAGGGTATGATGGATTTTGGCTTTTTAGGACAGTGCAGGTTTTATGTCTGAAGGATATTACAATTCAATCACTACCAAGCAAAAACAATTAAAAACTACAATGTATAGTTGGTGTTGATTCAAATAACATTCTCAGCTTACAAATTCTAAACAGTATTTTACACTTACCAACTATGTATTGGGTGTAAATCCCAACTACTATTCAAAACTTATAGTTCCCAAACACTATTCAAAATTTATAACTAGTTGGTTTGAGGTTGAGTGTAAACTGCAAATAGAATTGAAACCTAATTGTGTAACTTTTGAACTTTATAGTTAAATTTAGTATTTGGAATTTAGAGAAAATTCAATAGCCTAAAAAGATACCCAAATTTCAAATACTGTTCTAAACTACAATTGAATGGGTGTGAATATATCAAACCTATAACTAGGTCCATGTAAATTCCAAATATTATTCTAAATTCAATTGGGTAACTTTTTGCAATTTTGATTTTGATGCATTTTATGAGGCGTAATTTTGGACATTTGATCCCAACTTGAACAATTTCATTGCATGTTCAACAAAATTTCTAATGCATTTTCTGTGTTGTTTGTTTCTAGTTCCAAATTTCATGTAGTGATAATCAGTAATTTGATGGAATCAAGATTGTCATTAGTAATTATCCTTCACCATTGAACAATTAGAGGTTCTAATGAAGATGACTCATGACTTCACCAACATGGAGCTGTTGAAAATGGGAACACAAAGAAGAATGGGATTGAAAGTAACAAAAGTTTCAGATTCTAGCTCATTTAAAAAAAATTGATGGAACATCCGTTGCATCTGGTGTTGATCCCTTTTTCTACAAAAACTAATTGTATGCCAACAATCATAAATAGATGTATTTGGATCTCATTCTTGAAGGCATGGGTGAGTTTACACCAGACTGATCTATATGGCAGTGCCAGAGGGACCAAACAGAGTCTGATGCTTCAATTGGTAGAATTCCGAAGCTGAACCATGTTTTGCGTATGAGCAAAAGCGTGCAGTCAATTAGGGAAATGACTGTTGTTGCATCAATGTGGCATAACTATGGCATCAAACAGAGACAACAATTAGATTTTGCTGAGAAAACTCCAGAAGAAAACTCTGTTCCATTCAGTGGGTGTAGATAAGTATGTGATAATCTGCAATATATATAGGTAGGTGAAATATTTATACAAACTCTGGCATCAAGCAAGAGTCAAGTAGAAGGGGTACATTTTCCCAAACCCCCTATGAACTCAAGGGTGCATATCACTGATATTGGTAGAAACTCACTGGCACATTGTATTACAGGGACTGATAAGGCTGACATAGCATCTGCAGTGTTATGACCATTTGTTAAGGAAGCTGGCATCCAGTTGCACACTTGTTCAATGCATGAAGGCAAATATCAGTAGCATCAGGAATCAGCACAAATCTCAGGGCACTGAGGTCATGCCATGTCGCTGGTCTCAATGATAAACTTGCGCATTAATGCTGTGTTACTCTCCTCAATGTGCTGCCAATATGTCAAACCACAAATCTCAAGTGGATGTTCATGTTGCAATGCAAGAGCAAGAGCAACTGAATCTTAGGGTCATCCATATAGCAGTCAAACACAGGCAAAATTGTCAAAGGCTTAAGTGCAAACCTTGAGTGACAAGTCCTTGACATTCTCCCACTCAAAATCTTGATTGGCATATGCTGACCTGACCTGTAACTTCCCACATAAACATCATTATTCCAAGGAGCAAACCTCCTTGAACCTATCTTGTGAATGCCTAGCCCTTGGCGCAACTTGTGGGTACCAGTTTCCTAAATTGCTACAATTTTAATTTGACAAGTAGCTAAAGGTGGAGGTGCACACTTTGGCATCACTGGATGATGGAACTGGAACTGATGTAACCTCCAACATATTTATTCAGTGGGGTGGACAATCCTCAACTCAAAATTGCATAGTTAGCCAATCTTCTAGAATTTAACAGCCATGCTCTTTGTCAGGTAAATTATGGTCTGGCAGATCATGGACCCATCAAGGGGTTCTCAATCTGACTGCAGGTCCATCATCAAACATGTTTCATGGTCAGTTTTAGGTTAGTGATTGCTGGAAATTGTTTGGAATTAAGATACTATCAAGTTCTACAAGTTTGACTCTTCAGTGTTTTGAGCATATGGAATTAGCTCATCTGAGCTGAGCAGAGAAACGGCAGCAAAGAAAATTAGTCTCATCTGAGCTGAGCACAGAAATAGGATTGATGGTGTGAGCAAGAACAGAAGATGAACACTTACTTCCATTATTCGAAGTGCTATACATTCAAGAGGTATTGAGGAAGCATACAAAACATCCAGCCACCACCCCATCATCAAAGAAACCAAATCATTGTGGATGTCATTCTTTCACCACACAAACCCCCCTATCAAACTGCTTTACCAAATTTTACATCTTCTTCCTCTCCACATTCTGCAACCCTAAAACTTGCTACAACCACAAAAAATTGAGGAATTCCAAGTATGGACAGTCTGAGCAAAACACATGACAAAACACAGGTTCTGAGTGTGCGGCAGGAGGGTACTGTTTGCATTCAGCTTACCAAGGTTTTTGTGCCGTGCTGATTCTCGCATTAGTGCTGCACAGAACTTGTCACCATCTTTCAGTGAAACTGTATCCAGAAACTTCATCAAATCTGCATATGCCTCCTTATTGTAGTCCTGCAAAAGCAAACCCATATTCAAAGCACAAATGAAGAATGAAACTACTACAGACTCCAGTGTAGTCTTCTGGGCTTTTCCCCCCCTCTTTGGACACTCATTCCTACAATAGGATGATATACACTCTTGTCTCCGAAGCCATTTTGTTTTGTGCTTTCTCCTCCTTCTCTCTGAGTCAGGTTTGCAGCAGGAAAGGGCCAAACCTGAAGCTGAGATGCCACAATCTTGACAGCCACATAAGTGAAGAAATTGTGAAGAGCTTCCGCTGCCTTCGCTTCAGGAGATTTCTCCCCAAACCCTAAACCCCCCACCCACCATCCACTCCCACAGAAAGACCTACTCGCGTAAGAAATGTTTTGTCGTGTATCTCTCTCGCTTCTTTTCTTTTCACAGGTAGCTAGCGGGGATATAGATTTGTGCGCAAGCTTCCGGATTTTTGATAGAAATTACCTGGCACAAACATCTTGTGGCAGCGAGCAGGTCCTACAACGGTTCCTCCAGACCTCAATTTGCACTGATCTCCTCCATACTTGTTAAACTGCGCATGGTCGCCACCACGTCGTTTCACAGACGCTCCCCAGAGCTTGGAAGGCAGCAGCACAACACCATGCTTCAATTGGGAGGCAATAACTCCTTTTGTTCCCGAAACACTAGGAACAAGCGAAATCCTTCCACATGATCTCTCTACTACCCGATTGTTTCCAAATATTTCTCTTGAAGTTATCAGAGCTGAACATGATGCAACAGCACCACCCCGCACCGCCACTTCTTCCATTCGCAATGAAAAAAACACAGAGGATACAGGATATGCCACCCTTTGTTTTCCCGTCTTCCAAAATCTCTCACACACCACTTCCTGCTACCTTACATAAACGAAAGAATTCCCAAAAAAACAGAAGAACAAGAAGTACGAGAAGAACAAGAACACGAACAAAACAAGAGCACGGTCAATGAGAGTCTCTTTTCTTCACCACCGTCTCAGAGCTTCTAGTTCCGCCATTTGGAAAGAAAGGGAAAAAAAACACACACGCACAACAACAAGATGGAACAAGAATCAACGACAACGACAACAGATTCTCTACGGCTTCTCTTCTTCACACACTGGATTTGTGCTCCAGATTTTGTTTGTTTGGTTGAAAAGCTTCAAACCCGGAATTCTCTCGCAAAGCGTACGCTGCCGATTCTTCATCTGATGTAACTTCAAAGACTAGGCTACGACCACTGATCCTCCTTTGAGGATCCATTCAATATTGAATGAAAAATGTGCATTTTATTTTATTTTTCATCCAAACACGTAATATCACAACTATAGTTACATTTGTGACTTTATTCGGTTGTGTCAACACTGTGGCATATAATTAATAATTATAGTAATTGCATCCAACAACAAAGCAAGTTTTCATTAATTTTTATAACATAATCATACGGGTTTTTCTTATTTATTATTTTTTGAAATTTTTTTGGCCCCCACTGTGCAACTTGGATTTTTATTATTTTCATTTTTTGGGTTTTTTTGCTCCCACAACACAACCAAGAACCTTTTTTTTTTTCTATTTTTTGAAAAAAATTTGGGGACGAGGGGGAGGTTTGCTTTGTGATGTAGGTACACTGATAATCATCCTCAAAAGTAGGGCTTTTTAGTTTTTAATTTTTCTAATTTTATGATATAGCCAAACTGGCAATCATCCACAAAAACATTTTGTCAAATTTGAAAGTAGAAAGTAATTTTAAGAAAAGAATCCTTCACAGTTTTTGGCTACATGGTAGAATGAAATAGAGAAATCTGGCAATTTATCACAAAAAAATTTCAAAACCTGGCAACTAGAAAACTGTATAAAAAAGCACTTTTTTAATGCCGTTTTGAAAAACAATTTGGCCAACAGTTTAAATTTAGCCAAGGAAAAAAATGCAGCTCAAGAGGAATTAGCCAAATTTGGCTATAGGTCAGACAACAAAGTAGTATACTTTCAGAGAATGGAAGTCAGCCGGGAAAGTAAAGTTTTTTTTGGCAATCATGCTCTGTGTTGACGACCTCCACCAACAAATTGTCTCAATATGGCAATTTCAGGAATACTTTTTCTTGAAATCTGGCAATTTTGGGTCTATTTGCACTAGATTTTCTTTTTGTCTTCAAGAGGTGGAAATTCACAAATAAAGAAAAAATTATGTTCACAACAGACAAGAATAAATTACACCACACTATTAACTCTTTATATGTTATTTTCACACACATTTCCCCATTTATAAACAATAAAAGAAAAAAGAAGATGATGAATGTCATAGATTTAACCTTTTTTATGTGTTAATTATGAGTATTCCCTCATTCACAACACAAAAGATTAAATTACATACGTTTCATCTTCCTCGCATGTTGATCCAAATAGTTGTGTTCAAGTTTTTTTTTTTTAAATTAAGTTTTCTGGGTGATGTAGCCAAATTGATGATTATCCCAAATTTCTGGGTGATTAGCAAAATTTGGTTATAGTTTAAACATGAAAGTCAAAAATTTAAGAATCCTTTTAAATTTTGGCTACATGTTGGAACTCATAGAAATCTAGTGTCACTCTTTTTTTTAAATCAGGCAAATTAGTGCAATTTTCATTTCACAAAAATCCTTTGTATATGTGGAAATCATTTTTGTCAGGTCCAAGAGAAACACATTTGCTTGTGTTCCTCCTTCAAGATATAAAGCTAAAATCATTAACACATTTCCCTTTTTATATTTGAATTCCAACATCCAATTTCCTCTATTTACCACACAAACAGGCAGAATTATTTACTTACATTTGACCCTCTTTATATGTTAATCTCAACACAATTGTCTACACTTGTATTTTCTAAATATTAAATCCCAACTTATTTATGTACTTGTAACTTAACCAGTTTGGCCTTTCCTAAGATAAAAGCAAATTTATCCACTCCAAGATTTGTTTTCGATATTAAACTTGACAATTTCAATCCATTTCAATTACGAAATTCTATTTCAAAAAAATTATTGTTTCCCAAAGTAGTGAACTTTTTGCTTCAACAACACATCTTCCGAATGACCCTTAATTAGCCGATGACCTTCCAACAAATGTGGAAGGTTGCCTTGCCTGCACACAAAATGGAAGGTCTCAACTTAGAACTCAAGGAACACAAAAGAGAGTTGCACTAGTGATCCAACAACACTAGCCAAGTTCCAACCAACAAGTATCTGCAAAATCCTAAGACTTCATAACCATTGAGTCATGAAGGCTTGATGGGAGCTCAATTCTAAACCCCAAATCACCAAGCTGAAACTCAAAATTGGATTTTATAATTTCTAAAAGAAATTGAGGGAAAATTTTGGGGGCGAGGGGGGTGTGGCTAAGGGATGAATTTTTTAATTTCTTGGCAGCAATGTAACAATATACATATCAAATGGGTGAAAGGCAAAGTGCCAATCAAAGGTACCAATAGGGAATTCTTGAATACACGTGTAGGTTTAGTAATATCAATCCACAACTAAAAAATATCACAATGAATAATTTGTAAACAATAGATGGGTGGATTTGTACAATACAACTCCAATACTTGGAACCTGAATGTGGTGAGGTTTTGAAACTTTTATCTGGAACTAAATCACATAAATATTTAGAAATAGTTTTGAACATTAATATATATCATCATTTCATTACAATTAGTTTAGGTTTTAATGTCAGGAGAAATGCAGGTTCAAAGGAGCTGCCATTGTACTCAGGAATGGAAACTCAGGCTACCTCATTCCCATGCACTGAAACCATGGAGGCAATCTTAGACCTGCTTTTCCCTAACCAAAAAAGAAAAAAAAAAACTTAACCTAATTTTTCCCTTTTTATTTAGGTGATCCTTGCATCGCCTAATCTTCCTCCCAGCCTCCTAGTTATCTTCCAAATGTGTAAGGTCCTGACATGCTAGTTACTCTAAACAAAAATCAGTTAAGGGTTTTTGGCCCACATCGCAGTTGTGTATGAAAGTTACATATATGCATGGGTAAAGTTTGTAAAGGCTCCCAATAGATAGTACACTGTAATGATAATGGTGGATCTAAACTAGGCTTTGCTAATCACTACTCCAGGTGCACATGATCTCCAATTGAGAGTAACACTAAATTTGCAGGGAGTACTGCAAAGAACAACAGATAGTCTCCCCTCTACAGCAGGAACCAAGATCCTACCCATCAGTGGGTGTACACTAATATCCAAAAATTGTTGGACTTGATTTGACTCTCCTGCATGTGCTTAGACTGTTTGAGCTACCTCCAGCAATGCTAGACTAAGTCTAAGAAAATACTTATCATGTAGAGGATTGGAGGCATAATAAGTGCATGAGTTTATAGTGAACTGAAACAAGCACTGGATGCTCCATTTGGAGTGTGGATACTCCTCACAGCAAAGCTAAGAGGAGAGATGTCTTCAGCTTCAAGACTAAATACTATCTTCCTGTCCACAATGTTAACAATGTTTAATAGTTGGATCTAGAGCAGCCCGCCAGACATCTGAAATAGAGGAAAAAAAATGCTTACCTAGAGATCATCCTTCAGATCTGCTTCTTCATCCAAAAAGTCATCATCTTCAAATAACTGTACAAACCGTGCCTGTGCTTCCTGTCGTTGCTTGCGGCGCCACAGACTGAAGGCCACAAGGGCAACTAGACCCACCAGGGATAAAACCCCAATCACTATCATGGCAACCACAAGCCCATGCTTGGTAGCCCTTTTTTCACCAGGTGGATTACTCTCTGGGCTTGACGTGTTGTCCTCAGATTTTGCCACATCTGCAATACAAGAACCAAGTTCAACCTCATGTGACATGAAAGGTGACAAAGACAGTTGCCTTTGATGGTTACTTGCAAACCCATAAGCCTAAACAGCCTGGATTCCACAGAAGATAGAAACTGAATGCAAGTAAAACATGCATTATTGATGTTGGTCTAAAGAATTCTGACTGCCACAGCCTGCTGAGTGATCCCACAAAAAATAAACATATAATTCTCACTGAGAGAATTCCATACTAACAATTAAGTAAGCCAGGAGAAGGCAAAACAAATTCCCCTGAAGTAAAAGAAAGCTTTCCAGATAAGGACTAAAGAACTGGCAAGAAAAACACAGAAGGGTAGAACTTGAACCACGATCAATAAACCTAGCAGTATGAACAGCAATGAGAGTCTCTTGTTTGTTCACTGGCTGTCAATAGTGACATACATGATAGTGACTTATGTATCACAATATACCCACTGATTTCATCAGCTCCCAACAGTAGATATAGGCCAGTGTCACCATAGCCTGTGTACTGAGTTTGTGTCACAAGTCCCGAAGCCACAGGAAGACTAAACTCCAACAAAAATAGGGCAGAGAGGAGTTGACCAAGAACTATTAGTGAGAGGCACTCGGCTACAAACTTCAATAGGCTCGTCAATCAAGAATTTATGACAAAGGATCTGTGCCCAAAGATCCCACATGCTTGCCTTCTGAATGTTGTTGCAATGACATTGAAGTGGTGAGAAGATGGTCTGAGGGTCACAAGGCAGGGATGTGAATCTTACTGCACTGTGGGCATGATAGTGTCATGTTGAACTCCTTGTCCTTAGAGTGAAAATAGTGGACATCAGGATCTCGGCTGAAATTCAAAGGGCAAAGCTCCCATTCATCAAATATATCATCTGACTTGATTTTGTCTTTCTCATAAAGTCCACATCGCTTGCACTTTGCTCCCACCAATGATGTGAGTGGCTGACAAGCACAAAACAGACCAGATCCACTTCACAAAACAGAAAATTTTCAAGCCAGACAAATGTGCAAGCTCACTTTGTGTTCATCACCAAGCAGAGTGTCAAACCATACACTCTCTCAGAAATGAACATAGCAAATTCCAGGACATACCTGCCAAGACTCCTCTCCAATAAATTTGTACAGGCGATCCTTGTCTTTGACATCTGGCAAATCTTTTCTCTCCTCTCCTTGACACTGGAAATAGACATCTGGTTTAAAATACCACTCATGCGTAGTGAATATTGTCAAAGACACTAGGGTGACATTCCCATCAGCTGTGGCACCTGCCTCCCAGTCACATCAAAAAGATAAGACAGTCATCAATCTCATGCCGAAATCAAGCATCAAATTGATCATTACAAGATGATTTGTGATGCACTTCTTTCAGAGATTTTCCCAGAAAGATGTAAAGAAACTGGTATTAAGAGCATCATCCAGTCCTCACAATCTAATGTTCCACAAAAAAGTGTTCATTAGAAAGAACAGTTCTGAAAGTAACACTGGAAATGAAATCCATGGTGATTGCTGGCCTCCCGCTGTGATGACAAAATTTCATACTTAGAAGATTGGCAGGGCGGAAGGAAAGTACTGCATAATACTAAGAATCGATTCCATAAAGAAGCCGAATCTTTGGACGATGTCCATCCTGTGTTCTCCCGGAATGACTTTCAAAACCAGAAGAAGAAGGAGACTAGAGTAATCCAACAATTGCACAAAGCTTACGGGAGTTACAAGAAGCTCTAAGACAATATTACTATGCCGTCTTCATCTCAAATATGTACTCTGTTCATGACATAGACTTGGACGTAGGGAGAGACAAAGCGAGGGTTTGTGGTAAAAAAAGGGAGAATCATGACGGACCTGAAGCCGAAAGAAGCAACAGGCCGAGTATGATAAGCAAAGGTAAACTTCTTAACAAATCATTTTTGTTTCGCATCTCCTTCTCTTCATAGCACATGAATCTACGCCAGTCACAGAATCGCAGAACCGCATCTCGATCCATCTGAAGAGAACGCTGCTAGAAAACATACCGGTTGTTCCTCTCCCTAGTTGCGATACGAATCCGTACCACAATTCCACTTCATCTCAGCAAACAAACAAAGCGGAAAAAAGAGACTTAGAGCGTCGTATCGTGCGCAACACGCAAGCTCCAGCGCTGCCGTGATTGTGCTCCCTCGCTCGCTCGCTCGAGACTTCGATCTCTCTCCCTCTCGCGCAACGGGACGCGCGATGGGCGCGAGAAGGACGAAGGAGAGCAGGACGGAAGTGGACGACGAAGATAGGAGGAAGCAACGGACGATAGTGACATGCCCTTCTAGGGGGACCTTCACTTGTGAGGATTCGCCTAGTTGGGGCCCAAGTTCGGACCACCATGGGGTGGCCCCGCGGCGGCTTGGGTTATGAGTCCAAGTGTTTGGGCTAGGTTCGACTCTCAATGTGACATACTCACGAATCACATAGGTGTCAACGAGTGAGGGTTCAAGGAAGGGGGCTCGAGGTGATGTCCTCAGCATGTTAAGTACTTGAATTAAACAAGTTTGCGATTTGGCAAAGAGACAAGAAATGGTAATCTCAAGCGACAAGGGCTTGAACAACTTGGAAAGTTCGCAATGCATTTTAATCCCACCCATCTAGAGGTCGAGGTTAACCCTAAGTTACAAGACCAACTTGAATGTCGTAGTTTCACCAAGTGTGTGGTTTTTATGTGTAATGAATGTGTTTAGGGAAGCATGTGAACGCAATAGAGGTGGTTGGGAATGGTGCTAGGGCAAATCTAAATGCAAAATTTGGTATTAGAACAAGCTCTTAAGGTCGATTGAAAAATCTTTTAAGGCATTTGGGCAAAGATAAAAACGATTCCAAGGCAAATGGCTTCAAATGAACCAATACCCAACACAATGATTTTGGTGGAGCCCAAGGCTAAGAATGAGTACTAGACTTTTAGAAAGAGAAATATGCAATTGTTGAAGAATTGATCGCCTTAAGGTAAACCATGGTTGGTGCGAAATTTTGTGATGAAGAGGTTCAAAGCATTAGAAACATGGTGGAGGAAGCCATGAAGGTCCCTCCATGCAAAAGTAAGAAGAAGACAAAGGGGAAAGACAAGGCAAGCTCGAACAGAGTTAAGGCCCATGAAAGGACTCTTTCACTTGTCACCTAAAAGAGGGGAAAAACCAGAACAAGCGTGGGCTTGCTAGTGAAAATTCCCACAACTCCCAAAAAGAATAAAGAGAAAGAAAAGGTTATTGAACCAAGGGAGGAGATGACAGAACACATCAACTTCCACTCATCTTTTGAGTTGAATGGGGATGTGCATTTCTTTTATTCTTGCTTTGAATCAACTGAAAAGAAAAAAAGGGGGCAAATAGGCCCTAAAGTGTCCAGAAGTGGACAAGTTTACCAAGACATGGGAAAACAAAAGTCCAAAGGTGGACAAGATGTCCAAAGAGTTTTTGGCCTTCCTTGACACCTTCTATACATTCATGGTGCAACAAAGGGAAACCATGACACAAGACCATGAAATGGCCAAGCTCATGGCCCGAATCATGGAAGGATTGGGTGCCATCAACAGTGCTCCAAATGAAGGTTTTGCCAAGGTGACCATAAAAGCAAAGCTACCAAATTCTTTCGCAAGGAAAGAAACCAAGACCAAAAGGGTGTGGTGATGGTTGCACCAAATTGAGGCATATATGGAAACACAACACCTCCAAACCAACAAAGAGTGAATCCATTTCGTTCAAATTCTATTGAAAGAGCACATGTGGGAATGGTGGATGTCTTAAAAACAAGAGGCATTCAATCTCCTTGAAACCCTCACATGGGAGGAGGTCAAGTTGCGATTGGACGAGAGGTTCATGTTGCACCATTTGGTGCTCCAAGATGGAATGGAGCTCTTGGAATCCACCCAAGAGGATGACAAGGGCTTTTTGGCCACCTACGTCCAGGACTTCAAACAAATGTTGATTATGGTCACTTTCAAGGACGGGTATGCTAAAAAGTTGATATTCATGCATGGGCTAAAACCTTGGATGTGAAAGATAATTTATCAAAAGATTAACATTCCAAATACTAAAATCAAACCAACCCGAACAATGGAAACAAGGGCCGCAACAAACACAAGTGGGGCCAAAGAAAATCAAAGGGCAAGGAGTTGTCAATTAAAAAGGCAAAGTAGGACCTATCCAAGGTCAAATGATTCAATTATAACAACAATGGACAACTAGTGAAAGATTACTCCAAACCACCTCAGGTAAATGACTACATTTCCTAAGGTAAGTTGATTTTCCAAAAGGCTTTGTGGCCAAAATAGGGGCTCACAAAAATAAAGCCTTTAATTTATTAAAGTTGAATTGTAAAATAAATAATGAAATTGTGGGTTGTTTCTTAGATTTAGGAGCGACCAATTCATTCATGACACTATAAGTAATGAAATAACTTAGAATCAAAATCAAATTAATGGTAGACCCCATCAAAGTGCAATTGGCACAAGGCATAACTAGACTTTTGCTAAACATAATGTTAAGTGTCGAATTAATTTGTGGAGGAATTCAATTTTTTGAAAACTTCACCCTATGATTTAAATAATTTCGATATAATTTTATTAAACACATTTTTGGATGCCTACAAAGTAGACATTCTTTGCAAAGGAGGTAAGTTGAAAGTCCATACCAAAAGTGGTTCTAAGTTAATGAATTTAGATGCGGATTTTAATTTTATGTTGGCAAAAATGGGAGTTAACTTGGTTGCTTTAGCTAGTGAATTAGAATCACCTAACTTTTCAGTTTTGATGCCTTTGAAAGTCTCCTAGAGGGAACTTAAGCTGCAAGGAGCAATGCACCCCTTAGTTGTATTTTGAATTCATTCAATAAATTTTTAGAGGTTCTAACAAATGAATTCCCTAATGTCCTTCCACCCTATAAAGAGGTTGGCCATAAGATAAAAGTGGTCCCTAATTTGGTTATGTCATCCGAGGCATTTTATAAGTTAAACTAAAAGGAATTAAAAGATTTTTAAAAACGATTAAAGGACACCCTTAGTTAGGGGTATATTCGACAAAGTAAATCACCTTATGAGGTACATGTCTTGTTTGCTGATAAAAAGGACAACAAGTTGAGAATATGTATTGACTACCATGCCTTGAGTTAAATAATGATAAATAATAACTATCATGTGTTTCGCATTAATGATTTGTTGGATCAACTCAATGAGGCAAAATATTTTAGCCAAATTGATCTCAAATCGGGGTATTATCAAATTTGTATAACAAATGAGGATGTGATAAAGACGACAATGAGGACTAGGTATAAATGGTTCATATGAGTTCTTGGTGATGCCATTTGGAGTATGTAACATCTGGACAATGTTCACAATCTTCATGAACTCCATCTTCCATTAGAAGTTGGATAAGTTCACGATCATTTACATTGATGATAAATTGGTGTATTCCAAGAGACTAAAAAAACATGCAAAGCATTTAGAATATGTTATGAACAAGCTTTATGAAAACAAACCTTTTACCAATAGGGCAAAAGGTGAGTTTACCCAGGAGGAAATGGACTTCTTTATAATACACCAAAAGATGGCAAATATGACTAGACCCATGACTATGTTTGTAGTCATAAATACCATTCATGACTACATGATTATGTAGTCCATATGGACACGCCATTTATCCACTAGTCGTATATTTGTCCTAGTTGTAAATCCCATGGAATGTATTATATATTTATAAATTGAAATATATTTATAAATGGCCATTTGGTAAATAGGTAGGCATATAAGTAGGAATGGGTAGGTAGGTCTCAAGGACATGAAAAACCACAAGAACAAAAGCTTAAAAGAAGGTATAAGCTAACTTCCAAACAAGGAACAAAACAAAATTAAGTGATTCAAAAATAAAAACACAAGATCTAATAACAAGAACACAAGATGTGCAGGACAAATGTGAAGACAAATCTTTATTATGTTAACATAAACATGAACATAAAAAGAACTTAATAAGGCTATGGTGCAAAATTGTGATTAAAACTAATGTTGAAAAGATTGAAGGAAATGAAAGGTCCTACTCTTATTTATACCCCTTTAAAAACCTAGCCCAATGAGTTTCCAAGGAAACTTTTATGTGTGCATTGAGTAAGGAAGCTTTTTTAAAACCTTCTTAACTAGGAATCAACAATGAGTTTATTAAAACTTAATTGAAAGTTTAAAAATTAGTTATCGAATCAATAAAAATGGTATAAATGTTGTGTTATATTTACTTGTAATTATTTAAAAATATTTTTAAAAAAAATATGTTATTTATGAAACATATAATATTATTTTCAACATTTGAATTTTTTATAAAAATTACCTAAATGTTAATTTTTATCAAATTTTATTGTGAGTTATAAATTTTTTTTTAATTTTAAATTTTTTTTCAATCCATTAAATGTGATTAAATTCCAAGTTGTATGATCAAATATTTTGATAAATTACTAAAGATCAAATTTATATTTTCATACCCATTTCATGGAATCATGAAAAACAAGGTCATTTTGGGGCATGATGATTTCTTTTGAAATTCACTAGATATCACTAATAAAAATATATTTCATTATTTAATGTTTAAAAAACACTAGAAGAATTCATGTCATATGCAACCACTTCATAAGCAACTAGTGATCTTCAATAATTTAAAAAAAAATTATGAACCATATTTGCAACTATCTAGATTATGTGATAATATGTGTAGTTGTAATCTAATGGTTATTACAACTAATGGATTAATGGAATGAATGTTTAACATAATGTGGGCATGTATTCAGTTTTATATACTCTCAAGCTAAATATGTAAAGTTGTTAAAGTGACTAACCAACAATAATAATTATGACATTATGATATTGCATATGATATTAAAAGGATTTGGTATTTTATGCAACTACCTATTAAATAAATTGTAATATTATTTAAGATATGATGCAAAAAAATTAATGTCCATCACTTTATATTTAACATGTGTAATTTTTCCACATGGTGTAAATGTGTAATCAAATTAACATAATTATAGTCATAATTTAATTGTATATTATGAATTATATCAAAAATATAAATAATAATTGACATCATACATCATAAAATATAATTTAACATGTACATTCATAAAGGCTTTCATAGGTCATTTTGTAATGGCAATAATCATGTATGCATTACATGAAAACACATGTGTATATGAAGTCCAAGTGGAATCATTTTTAAAAGATTTATAAAAATGTTATTGTTTAGTTTGTTATTTTTACAAATGGCACGCATACATGTGTGAGGCATTCTTGCACACATTCAACATGAAGATATGCACTCACAAACCCGCTTGGAAGTGGAACTACCATGTAGTTGTAATCTAACAAGTAAGGTGGTTCAATGTAATGCAATGAAGTTCACTAAGAATCTAATGCATTGTATCCACTTAGAAGATACAAAGACATTGTGGGAGAATCATAACTCACCATGATGGAATGTGAAGGGGCATTATGTTGATGTTCATTCAATGTCATGCAAGATGGTAGAACCTTGTTTGTTCCATTCGTCATAACATCTACATACAACCTCCTAATCTAACATGCATTGGATTTTTGAAAAGCTAATCTAAAAAGGATCCATGTTATAAAATCTTATAAGTTTTTATTTTTTTGATCAAGAGTTAAGCCTTGGGAATAAAAATCAGTTTGCTTAGATTAGGAAAAAAATAAACAATTTCAATCCCCTCTACTTTCGACAAGTGTAGCTCATTTATAACAAACCTGATGATGCTGAAATTTGGAGAGAAACTTCTACACCTCCTACACAAGAATTTTTTTAAGTTTGACAAAAATCCAACGTTGGATTTGGGAGGAACAATTATTTGAAATAAAACTTTAGAGGCTTTGTCATGGAAATCCATGAACTCCACTACAAACACCCTCTACTTCCGGCAAGCGTAGCTCCCTTATAGTAAACCCGATGATCCTGAACATTGGAGAGAACCTTTTACACTTCCTAAACAAGAGTTTTTAAAAATTTGACACAAATCCAACGATGGATTTGGGAGGAACAACTATTTGAAATAAAATTTCAGAAGTTTTGTCATGGAATTCCTTCCATGCTTATTTCTTGCACACATCTTTTCCATGAACAACACCTTTCCACACATAAAAACTAATATTTTCCTCACACATTCATTCTCTTCCTTTCCCTTTCCCCCAACACAAGATACTATTTTCTCCCTTGGCAAGCCTCCATGACCTTTCCTTGAGCTTATTCCCTTTGTCCAATGGAAGCTTCGGAATTTTCGGATTCTTCCCTTCCAATCAATGGCCTCCTTATCCTTCAAAAGCCAATAAGAATTGAAAATGATTTGCCCTTCAATTGATTTTAAGATGAAAATTTTTAGGCCCAATGAAACACAAAAAATATTTCATCCTCCAATCAAATAAGATAACAATCTTCATGACTAATGGGATTGGAGGATTCATCCTTCCCCTTATCTTAGATATTTTGATGAAGTTTTTGAGCTTGATCCTTATACTTTTCGTCTGTTGACCCTCACATCTTACTTCTTCATCCTAATTATTTAAAGTTACTAATTACTAAGACAATTTATCGATAATAATAAGTAAACATCCTTGAGTTTTTATTTAACTAAATCAATTCAATGGTTGAAGTAACATCCCAGCGTACCATTTATTCTTTTGATATCCCCTCCTTATTTTTTCTTGCATGCACTAATTAACTATGTAGTACATAACAAATTGGAATTAAAATTTGCATAACATAAACCCCCACATATTTTTAGATGCACCGTCGAAATTAGGGTTCGATGAATTCATTAGATCTAGGATGTTCGAATTTTCATGAAATTCCGCCATCACTCCCACACCTTACACCTACCCTAACACTACTAGGAAATGCATCCTAATTCACTTTGGGTTTCACTAGATTTTTGAGTGAATTTGGACAATTTAACCTAGTGAAATTGTTTAACCCCCTAATGAACGGGGACCAGTTGCTACGGACAATGACTGGTTTCACTAATACCTAGTGAAATAAGGTCATTTTCAAGTGAAATATAAATTTACCAAACAATTCACTTGCTAGTTAATTGACTAACTAGTATGAAAATTAATTAAATTTTATTTATTTAATATAGAATATTAGTGATAATTTTCATGATTTTTAAAGTCTATTATTTATTGATTCTTGTCACTACCTATGCTAGGTTAAAAACCTAACCTAGGTAGGTAGGCCACGTAATCAACTTAGGCACCTAGCTTAGGAATTCGATAAGAGAATATTCGGTCAACATACCATTGTTGACCACACACAACACCACCCATGAGGTTTGATCCTTTGACCTTTGGAATGAGGCAAACATCTTTACCATCAAGCCACCCCACTTGTTGTGATCATATGTTACATTCATTTTATTTATTAAATACTTCATTTTAAACATTACATAAACATAAACTTTGAAAATTCATATCTTATTCAGATTTTGTTCAAATGAAATGATTCGAGTTTACTTTTTAAGAAAATTCAATAATGTACATAATTACGTTTATTTCCTTTTGAAATTTTAAAACCATTTGAACA
>Ga0116231_10008958_pt1 | contig 17237 bp, 20 predicted proteins | sample S1TSphgellanicum_2_FD_89695 | JGI IMG/M metagenome (GOLD analysis project Ga0116231, IMG submission 89695) | Host-associated microbial communities from peat moss isolated from Minnesota, USA - S1T2_Fd - Sphagnum magellanicum MG | ecosystem: Host-associated > Plants > Peat moss > Unclassified...
GAAGAGGAAGGAGATGGCCGCTGGTGGCAGCGGCACGACCAGCATCACCAGAACCAGCAGAATCATGATCGGGCCGGAGAGCTGGGTGGCGCTCAGGCTGCCGGGCCGGGGCAGGACCGCCGCGTCAGCCATGCACGAGCCCCGGCAACGCGTTCATCAGGTTGGTCGCGTAGCTCTCCAGCCCCTGCATCATGAACGGACCGGCGGTGGTGGTGAGCGCCGCGAGGCCGGCCATTTTCAAAACGAACGGCACGGATTGCTCGCGGATCTGCGTCGCCGTCTGGACCATGCCCGCGAGCAGGCCGATCACCAGCGTCACCAGCAGGATCGGCGCGGTCAGCTGCGCGAAGGCGAGCCAGGCGCCGACGCTGACCTGCGAGGAGGTCACGCCGCGGCCTCTTCGGTGCGTTCCGGCTCGTCCGCCAGTGCCGTGACGCGGATGCCGTACTGGTCCTTGCCGACCGCGACGACCTCGCCGGCGCCGAGCCGCTGGCCGTTCGCGAAAATGCCCAGCGGCTCGCCGACCATCTGGTCCAGGACCACGACCTGGCCGTGCCGTAGCACGCGCAAATCCTTGACCGTGATGTTGGTCCGGCCGAGCTCGACGGTCAGCAGCACCGGCACCCGGTCGATCATGCCCTTCGCCTTGATCGCGGCGGTGCCGCGCGGGGTCGATTGCAGCCGCTCCAGTTCGACCCGCTCGCTCTCCACCCCCGGCTCGGCGGGATCCTTCGGCTTTTGCATCGTTGCATCTCCCTGATTGACGCCGGCGAGTTTTGGCCGGCAGCACACATAGCCTTCGCTCTGGCCGTAATCGGCAAAGAACAGATCGATTCCGCCGGCCGAGCAGATCGCGTCGGGCAGCACCGCGCAGGGCAGAATCTGGCCCGGCCGCATCTCGTCGATCACGCCGATCGGCACGCGGGTCCGCACCAGCTCGAATGTCAGCGCGACCGGGGTTGCGTCGGTCAGGCGGTTGATCTGGGTTTCCCAGCGGATGTCGGCGGCGCGCCGGCCGGCCATCGAGCCCGGTGCGGCGGCGCGCGCCTCTAGCGATTCCAGGGCCGCGAACGGCACGACCACGTTGATGGTGCCGGCGCCGACCGCGGTTTCAAACCGACCCTTCGCCGCGATCATCCATTCCTGGCCGTCGGCGATGATCAACATGCTGCTGGTGGTTTCGTATTGCACCGGCGTCAGGGTGATCTGGGCGAGGCCGCTCATCACCTCGGCGATCGCGGTCATCGTCAGGTCGATGATCTGCCGGCCGATCCGGGTCTCCATGGAGGAGAGTTCGCCGCGCGGAAACGGGTCCGCGGTGGCGGCGCCGCACATCGCGTCCACCACCGCGCCGATCAGGCCGCCGTCCACCACGATCAGCATCCGGCCGCGCAACGGCAGCAATTCGACCACCGCCGCCAGCATGATGGTGGGCAACTGGCCGAGGGCGGTGTCGTGGCTGACCACCTCGGTCACGCAGGACTGCATCTGCACGCCCTGCCGGATGCGCTGGAACAGCGCGAAGCCGATCTGCCGCATGAACCGTTCCGCCACACTCTCCATCAACAGCGAGCGCAGTTGCGGGGAACGGCTGGCGGTGAACAGGTCGACCGGCAGATAGTCCTGGGTGTGGTCAAGCATAGGCGCGCGCTCCCGCCCTGGCGGTGTCCGCGCGCGTGGCGTCGGCCGCCGGCGCGGCGCCGGAATTCGCCGGCGGGTGGTTGTTTTGCTGGCCGGAATTGTTGCCCTGGCCGCCGCCGCCGCCGCCGACCTGGGTCTGGCCAAGGGTGAGGCCGGCGCCCGCCATCGCCTGCCGCAGACCGTCCATATTGCTGGTCAGCAGTTGCGCGGTGGGAGCGGCGGACGGGACGAACAGGAGGTTCACCTGGGCGGCGCCGGCGGCGTCGCGGCCGAGGGCGACGTGGATGGACAGCGTGCCGAGCCCGGGCGGGTCGAGCCGAAGCAGCGCGCTGCTCTGGCCGTTCTGGTGCATCGCGGTGATCGAGGCGGCAAGCGCGGCGGGGGTTGCCGGCACCGGAGCCGACGCGCTGGTGGCGGCAGCCGGCGGTGTCGGCGCGATAGCCGCCGGCGCGCTGGTGCCGGACAAGGCGGCAACCGCCGGGGCGGTCACGCTGTTGCTGGCGATCGCGGCGGGTGCGGATGGCGCCACCGCGGTTGGCCCTGGGGTTGGCGTCGTGTCCTTCTCGGCGGTCTGCGCGGGGGGCGCCATGGCCGGCGCCGCGCCGGCCGTCTGCCGGCTGTCCGTCGCACTGGCGTCCGGGCTGGTTGCGCGCGGCGTCGCGGCAGCGGTCAACGTCGCGGCGGCGGTCGGTGGCGGGGCGGCGGTCCGCGCCGCGCTGGCGGCCGCCGTCGGGGGCGGGGGCGTGGGCGTGGCGGCATCGGCCTCTTGGCGGGTGCCCGTGCCGGGCTTCGCCGCGAGGGCGCCGGCCTTGCCGCCGGCTGCCGGCGCTGGCTGGGCGGGCGCGGCGCTGGCGGGTTGCGCCGGCTGTTGCGCCGTCACGATTGCCTGGTCGCGCGCCGGATCGGCGGGCGCGGATGCCGTGGCGGCAACTTGCCGGGGTGCTACCGGCGTTGCTTCGGTCGTGGCCGTCGCCCTCGGCGCGGCGGCCGCCTTGTCCGGAGCCGGCGCCGGGATTTCCGCCGGATGCGCCGCCACCGCAACCGGTGCCGCGCCGTCGTGCCGGTGTTGCGGCGATGTTTTGGCCGGCTCCGGCGTGGCGGACGCGGCGGTGCGTGGCGGCCGTTTCGTGGCCGGGGGCGTGGCGGCGGCGATCGCGGCGGCGAAGTCGCCGGTCGCGGCGCCGCGATGCGCCGCGTTGCCGCCGGCGCCGGCGGCGCCAGTGTGGGCAACCGCCGCGATCATACCATCTCCTCAGCCGCGCTGATCGCGATCCGGCCTTCCGCCGCCAGCCGCAGCGCCACGCTCACGATGTCGTTCTGCGCTGCCAGCGCGTCGGTACGGCGCATCGGCGGGCCGCTGCGCAATTCCTCCTTCAGCACCTCGACCGTGCGGCTCGACATGTTCTGGAAAAATTTCGTCCGCACCGATTCGTCGACCAGGCGCAGCGCCGGCGTCAGCTTGTCGCTCGACACCTCGCGCAACAGGATCTGCAAGGCGCGGTCGGACAGTTTGCAGAGATCGAGGAACGTGAACAGGTTTTCGCGAATTTTGTCGGCGGTCGCGGCGTCGCGCGCGGCGATCGCGCCGAGCACCTTGTCGGACAGGCCGGTCTGCAGATGGTTGAGGATGTCGGCGGTTTGTCGCGCGCCGCCGAGATTGGCGAGCCGGCGGTTGTTGTTGCCGCCGCTCTTGGCCATCAGCTCGCTCAGCATATCGCGCAGTTCGACGATGGCGCCGGGGGAGACCGCGTCCAGCCGGGTGAATCGGTACAGCGCGTCCGCCGCCAGGGTTTCCGGCAGGTAGGACAGCATGGCGGCGCCGGTGTCGTGCGGGACGTGTGCCAGCAAGAGGGCGATGGTCTGCGGCCGTTCGTTCGCCATCTGCATGGCGAGCGTGCGCGGGTCGGCATTGATCGGCAGATGAAACGGCGAGTTGCGTTCGCCGCGCGTGATGCTTTCCATGATCGAATGGGCGTGGGCCTCGCCCAATGCGGAGATCAGCACATTGCTAAGAAAGCGCATGCCGTCGCCGCCGCCGCCGATCCCGAGATCTTTGGCGAAGTCGTTCATCACCGTCTCAACCGCCGCGGCGGGGGCCGGCCGCAGCGTCGTCATCGCCGCGGAGATCCGGTTGATCGCGAGCTCGTCCATCTGGCGCAGCACGGCGGTGGCGACCGTCTCGCCGAGCTCGCGCAGCACGATGGCGGCCCGCTCCGCGCCGGTCAGATTGCGCGGCGCGCCGTCGGCAATCGCCTCACTCACCGTCTTCGCTCCAGCTTTGCAGCAGCCTTGCCACGCTCGCGACATTCTCGCTCGCCTGCTCCCGCACGCTGTTAAAATCCCGTTGCACCATGACGACGGATGGGCGGGACGCCAGCGCCGGCGCGCCAAGGTTCAGGCTGAGATCGCCGAGCCGCCGGCCGACCGGCAGGGCGACGCCGAACAGCAATGCGGCGGCTGCCAGCACCTCCAGAATGGCGCGGGTCAGCGGGCCCGTGGCGTCAGCCAAGGCAAGCCGGCTCTGGCTGATCGTGGCCGGCGCCTCGAACGGGGCGGCGAGCACGTTGACGGTGACGTGCGGGTAGGCGAAGGCCGCGGCGACCGCCGCCTTCACCTGGTCGATTGTGACATTGCCGAGGGCCGCCTTGTTCAGCACGACCGAGACGGCGATCGACTGGACGGTCCAGTCCGGCTTCGTGATGTCGCTCTCCGCCTGGTCGGTGACGTAGGTTTCGTCGAGCGATTTGTTGGACTGACTCGGCGGAGCGGGTGCCGCGGTTGCGTCGCTGCCGGACGCAGCCGCGGTGGTGCTGCCGGTCGGCGCCGGCGGGGTGTTGGCGGTGGTGGCCGCCGGCGGCTCGTTCGACAAGGCGCCGGGGATGCCGAAACCGGCATTGTTGGCGGACCCGCCGGTCTGGCTGCTCTGCGTGGTGGTCTCGTGCGTGACCAACTGCGTGGGGCCATAGGAAACCTGGTGAATCTGCTCCTGCGTGAAGTCGAGATCGGCGGAGACGTCGGTGCGGAAATTGCCGTCGCCGACCAGCGGGGACAGCAGGGCCGCGACCCGCGCCGCGGCGCTGTTTTCGACCTCATCGACGGTCGCGAACTGGCCGCTGATCGAGGCGGCGTGGTCGAGCGGATAGACCGCGACACCACTGGTCGTCTCGACACTCACCTGCTGTGCCGCGAGCCCCGGCACCGCGCCCGCCACGAGGTTGGCGATCGCCTGACCCTGCGCCTGTGCCGCGTCCGCGTCGGCGGTGATGACGACCGAGGCGGTCGGCTTCGGCTGGTCGCTGAGGAAGGGTGTGTCCGCCGGCACCGCGAGATAGACCTGCGCCGAACGGATGCCGTTCATGCTCTCGATCGACTGTTCGAGCGAGGCTTCCAGCGCCTGTGTCGCCATCGTGCTCTGGGCGAGATCGGAGGCGGTCATCGGCGCGTTTTCCACTTTGTCCCAGCCGCTCGATACGTCGTTCGCCGGAACCTGCTCGGCGCCGAGCTGCAGCCGCGCCTGGGCCAGGTCGGGCGCGGGCACCAGAATGATGCTGCCGGCGCCCTGCAATTGATAGGGGATCGCGAGTTTCTGCAGCTCGGCGATCACTTTTCCGCCATCCGCCGGAGACAGCCCCTCGAACAGCGCGACGTAGGGCGGCCCGCTCAACGCCATCGAGAATACGACCGCGAGCGAAACCGCGATCACGCCGCCAGCCGCCCAGGCCAGCATCGGCACGCGCTTCGCCTGGGTCTGTGCGACGCGCAGATAATTGGTCCAGTCCGGCATCAGAACTGCATGCTCATGACGGACTGATAGGCGGACACGACTTCGTTACGAACCGCGACGGTGGCGTTCCAGGCGACCTCGGCGCGGTCCGAGGCGACCAGCGCCTTGCCGAGCGAGGCACCGGGCACGCCGCTCGCGTAGTTGGCCTCCGCGGTGCTGGCCGATGCCTGCGTATCGCTAACCCCGCGCAGGGCAGAATCGATCATGTCGACGAAGCTGGAGCCGGGATTCGGGCTGGCTCCGGTGCCGGCGGCAAGGCCCGAAAGGGCACCACCGGCGGTTGCTGGCTGGACGGCTGAAAGAGCAGCGGTGATCATGCTTTTTCTTTCATCTCTGAAGGTTCATCGAAAGGGGGAAGACGCGTGCCCTAACGGGCCTTTAATGATGTATGACAGGAAAATCATGCGGATAAAGGGGCTTACGGATCAAAACGCCAAAGTTTTCATCACAATCTCTTTACTGTCATCTAATGTTTTTTCATGATTTATGAGGAAAACTTTCTGGGTGTCGTGAATCCAGCAGCAACTTGAAATAGCGGTAAGAGGCGATGCAGGTCGGATTTCTGAACTTTTACGACGCGGTCCTCGGGGCGACGCAGCAACGCGCGTCGCTGCTGGCGAACAACATCGCTAACGCGGACACGCCCGGCTACAAGGCGATGGATATTTCCTTTGACAAGGCGTTATCCACGCAACTGGGCGCGCCGGGGGCCGCACCGGCAGCACCCGAATACCGCGCGGATGCCACCGTCGGTCTCGACGGCAACGACGTTTCGCTCGACGCTGAGCGCGTCGAGGCGGCGCAGAACGGCGAACAAATGGTCGGTGCCGCCACCTTTCTGCACCAGGCGACCAGCGACATGATCACCGCGCTGCGGCCGAACCCGAGCGGGAACTGAGATGGCTGCGGCTGACATCTTTTCGATCGTCGGCAGCGCGCTCGACGCGCAGAACGCGCGGATGGGGGCAATCGCCTCCAACCTCGCCAATGTCGATTCGATCACCGCACCCGGCGGCACGCCGTACCGCGCGCACGAAGTCGTGTTCGAGGCGGCGCCGGTCGATCCGCCGGCCGACGAGATCGTGACCCCGGACGACGGGTCCGGGGGTGCTGCCACACCGGACATGGGTGTCAGCGTCGCTGGTACCGTGGTCAGCAACGCACCACCAAAGGAAACCTATGATCCGGGCAGTCCGTACGCCGATGCGCAGGGCTACGTGACCGGGTCCAACGTCTCGCAGGTCGGCCAGATGGTCGACCTGATCGACGCCTCGAACAGCTATGCGGCGTCGGTCGCGGTGCTGCAACAGGCCAGCCGCATCGACCAGCAATTGCTCTCCAGCTTTCAGGTGACATGATGACAAGCCTCGCAATTCCATCCAGCACGACCAGCGCCGCCGCGGCCGCCGCTTCGTCCACCACCGCGTTCTCCGGCGCCTCCGCGAATTCGACCGGCAGCACCGGCTCGGGCAGCGCCGGCTCTGCCAGCACGATGACGCAGTCGGATTTTCTCAAGCTGCTGACCGCGCAGTTGCAATACCAGACACCGACCAATCCGGCCGACCCGACGCAGCTTGCCTCCGAGTTCGCGGAAATCTCCACCGTCAACGGGATCGACCAGTTGAACACGCAGGTCGGCAACATCCAGTCCAGCACCTCCGCAGCCGAAATGGCGCAGGCGGCCGGGCTGGTCGGCAAGCAGGTGGCGGTGTCCGGCGACTCGCTCAGCGCCAACGCCAACGGCAGTGCTGCCGGGGCGTTCAGCCTGGCGGGGGCGGCGCAGAACGTGAACGTGACGGTGGTGGCGCCGAACGGCAGCACCGCCGGCACCATCAAACTCGGGTCGCTGCCGGCCGGTCAGCAGAGCTTCAATTTCACCGGCGGCGTCGCCGGCGCGCAGTACACCTATCAGGTCAACGCAACGGCCGCCGGCGGCTCCGCCGTGTCGGTCACGCCGTACAGCGTCTATTCGGTGCAGGGCGTCAACCTGTCCGGTACCGCGCCGACGTTGAACGTCGCAGGGCAATCGACACCGGTGCCCGTCTCTTCGATCCAGACCATTCTCGGAGGAACCAGCTCATGAGCCTGCAAACCGCCCTCTCCGGCCTGCTCGGCGCGCAGACCGGCCTCGACACGGTGTCCAACGACCTCGCCAACGCCAGCACCACCGGCTTCAAAAGTCAGACCGCGTTGTTCGACGATCTGTATCCGGCAAACACCGCGAACGCGCCGGGCATCGGCGTCGCGACCGAGGCGATCTCCTCGGACCTGACGCAGGGCAACATCGTCTCGACCGGCAATCCGCTGGACGCGGCGATCCAGGGTAACGGCTATTTCATCGTCAGCCAGAACGGCCAGCAGCAATACACGCGGGACGGCGCGTTTCAGTTGAACGGGCAGGGACAACTGGTCAATTCCACCGGCGCCGCCGTGCTCGGCTTCACCGCCAGCGCCAACGGCGCGCCGAGCGCGGCACTGGCGCCGCTGACCGTGAACACCGGCGCGGTCCCGGCGAACGCCACCAGCCAGGTCGGGCTGACGCTCGATCTGAACTCCGGCGACGCGGTGATCCCGGCGGGGACCGCGTTCAATCCCAGCAACCCGAGCACATATGACGAGGCAACCTCGGTCGTGACCTATGACTCGCTCGGCAACGCCAACCGGACGGAGCTGTATTTCGTGCAGAACCCCGGGGTTGGCGGTGCCGCCTCCACCTGGACGGTGTACGCGCAGCCGCAGAGCTCCGGCGGTGCCGCGGTCGGCGCGCCGCAGACGCTCACCACGCTCGGCTTCAGCGCGGACGGCCAGTTGACCTCCGGCAGCCCGGCGACGCTGAACGTCAACTGGGGCAACGGGTCGGCCAATTCGGCGGTCTCGTTTAACCTGACCGGCACCACGCTGGGCGCGCAGAATTTCTCGGTCGCCGGGCTGACCAATAACGGCTATCCGCCGGGCAGCTACAGCGGCACGTCGATCAGCGCCAGCGGCCAGGTAACGGCGACCTACAGCAACGGCCAGACCGTCAGCGTCGGTACGCTCGGCCTCGCCAATTTCATCAACCCGGAGGGGCTGGAGGCGCAATCCGGCAATCTGTACAGCAGCACCAGCACCTCCGGGGACCCGCTGGTGAACACCGCGGGCAGCGGCCTCGCCGGCACCATCGCCGGCGGCAGCCTGGAGCAGTCGAACGCGTCCACCTCCTCGCTCCTGGTCTCGCTGATCCAGTACCAGCAGGCCTACCAGGCCAATACCTCGGTGATCCAGACAGAGCAGCAGGACCTGACCCGGCTGGTGCAGGTCTAATTCATGGACTCGCTGTACACCTCGATGGCCGGGCTGCAGGCAATCACCGCGCGGATGGAGGCGGTATCCTCGAACCTCGCCAACGCGCAGACGCCCGGCTATGCCGCCGTGCAGGCGGATACCGAGGCCGCACCCTACGCCGGGGCCAACGCGCCCGGCGGAGCGGACGCGGTGGCGCTGACGCCGGGGCCGGACACCACCACGGGGACGCTGACCCATACCGGCGATCCGTTCGATGTCGGCTTGAGCGGCAATACCTGGCTGCAGGTGCAGACCCCGAACGGCAGCACCGCGCTGACCCGCAACGGCAGTCTGCAACTGACCGCCGCCGGCATCCTGACCGACGGTTCCGGCGACCCGGTGCTCGACACCAGCGGCCAGCCGATCAGCCTGCCGAGCCTCGCGAAGCTGGAAATCGGCGCTGACGGCACGGTCTCCGGCGTGCCGTCCAGCAGCCCCGGCAGTCTCGCGAAGAGTTTTGACCAGATCGGACTGGTGTCGACACCGACGGGTGGGCTGACCGACATGGGCAACTCGCTGTACGCGCCGGCCGCCGGCGCCGCGCTGAGTCCGGCGACGGGAAAGCTGGAGCAGGGCTATCTGAACGGCAGCAATGTCGACACCACGCAGGCGATGATGGAGCTGATCGACGACAGCCGGTCCTATCAATTGCAGACGCAGATGATGAAGACGCAGACCGGCGGCGGCGCCGACCTCAACACGCTGCTGGCACAGGGATAACAAAATGGACCACGCTCTCGACACGATCGCGACAGGCCTCGAGGCCAGCCAGACGATGATGGACACGATCGCGGACAATCTCTCGAACGTGAACACCACCGGCTTCAAGTCGGAAACGCCGGAATTCCAGTCGTTGCTGTATCAGGACGGCATCCAGCCGGGTGCCCAGTCCACCGGGCAGACGATCTACCCGTCCGGCCTGCAGCTCGGCACCGGCGTCAAGGTCGCGTCGATCAAGGACGTGCTGACGCAGGGCACGCTGACCAATACCGGCAACCCGCTCGACCTCGCGATCAACGGCTCCGGCTATTTTCAGATCCTGCAGCCGGACGGCCAGACGACGTACACCCGGGACGGGTCGTTCCAGCTCAACCAGAACGGCCAACTGGTAAACTCCAGCGGCTATCAGGTGCTGCCGAACGTGACGATCCCGGCGAATGCCACCAGTGTGACGATCGGCACCGACGGGACTGTGTCGGTGACCGTGGCGGGATCGTCGACCGCCACACAGGTAGGCCAGATCCAGCTCGCCAATTTCGTCAACCCGCAGGGGCTGCAGCCGCTCGGCGGCAATCTGTTCGCGAGCACGACGGCGAGCGGGGCGGCGATCAACGGCGCGCCGCAGAGCAACGGACTCGGCTCGGTCAATCAGAATTATCTGGAATCCTCGAACGTCGACGTGGTGCAGGCGATGGTCAACATGATCTCCGCCGAGCGCGCCTACCAGCTCGGCACGCAGGCGGCCTCCGCGGTCGACAACCAGTTGAACTATCTGGCACAGGCGGCGGCCGGCACATGACGCGGCCGCGGCATTTTCTGCTCCTTGCGGCGCTTGGTCTGTTGGCGGGCTGCGAGGCGACCCCGCCGGTCGCGGAGACGATCGTCAAGCCGGCGGCGTTCCCGATCGTGGTGCAGCCGCAGAACATCGCGCAGAACGGCTCGGTGTTCCCGGCGGACAGCGCCGGCTCGATCTACGAGCCGCGGCGCGACTGGCGGCCCGGCGACCTGGTGACCATAAACATCGTCACCAGCACCACCGCCGACAACAGCGACGTGGACGCGCTGAAGCGCACCGGCACGCTGAACGATTCGCTGACCAGCTTCATGGGCGTGCCGCTGAAATTCGGCAGCATGGACGGCACACCGTTCTCGCCCTCGATGGGTGCGACCTCGGACCAGGAATACGCGGGCAATGGTTCCGCCGTGGCGTCCAACGATATTTCCGGCCAGGTTGAGGCGGTGGTCACCAGCGTCGACGCCAATGGCATCCTGACACTCGCCGGCCGCACCAACGTGAACGTGAACGGCAATGTCGACAGCATCATGGTGACCGGCTACGCCAGCCCGGACGACATCGCCGCCAACACGACCATCAGCTCCAATAACGTCGCCGACATGAACGTGCAGTATGTCGGCAACGGGCCGATCAACGGCGCGCATCAAGTGCCGTGGCTGCAGCAGATTCTCACCAAGGTCTCGCCGTTTTGAGCCGGCTTTATAAACTTGCGTTGCTCGCGTTGGCGTTTGCCTGGGCGGCGCCGGCGGCGGCCGATACCACCACGATCGGCGAGCTGGTCACGGTCGGTGGGGCGCCGACCAACCAATTGTACGGCTACGGCCTGGTGGTCGGCCTGCCCGGCTCCGGCGATCAGACGACCGAGGTCCCGTACACCCAGCAATCCATCCTCAACATGCTGCGCAACATGGGCATCTCGCTGCCGAACGTGACGACGATGCAGCCGGACGACGTCGCCTCCGTGATGGTGACGGCGGAGGTCCCGGCCTTCGCGCAGGCCGGCCAGCATGTCGACGTGACGGTCTCCGCGGTCGGCAACGCGAGCTCGCTCGCCGGCGGCGTGTTGCTGCCAACTCCGTTGCGCGGCGGCAACGGCGTGGTCTATGCGCAGGCGCAGGGGCCGCTGCTGGTCAGCGGCTTTGCCGTTAGCGCCAACGGCAACAGCGCCAGCACCAACGTGCCGACGGTCGGCACGCTGCCGGGCGGGGCGATCATCGCCACCACCATTCCGGCGAATTTTCAACAGGGCGGCGTCAGCCAGTTGCTGCTCGACACGCCGAGCTATCAGACCGCGCAGCAGGTCGCCGACCTGATCGTCGCGACCTACGGGCCGGGCACGGCGACCGCGGTGTCCCCGGGCGAGGTGGACGTGCAGGACTACGGGTCCAGCCCGGTGCGGTTCATGGCCGGCGTGCTGGCGCTGCCGATCACGCCGGCGGATCAGGCGCCGACCATCGTGGTCGACGCGCAGAGCGGCACGATCGTGATGAACGGCGGCGTGGCGCTCGGCCCCGCCGTGGTCAGCCACGGCGATCTGACGGTGAACATCCAGACGCAGAACGACGTGAGCCAGCCGGGCCCGTTCAGCGGCGGCAGCACGGTCGGCGTGCAGAACACCGTGGTCAGCGCGAAGCAGGGCCGGGCGAGTGTCATCAACCTGCCGCGCGCAGCGACGCTGGCGGAGGTGGCGCAGGCGTTGAACGCGGTGGGGCGTCGCCCTCCGACCTGGTCGCGATCATCGAGGCGCTGAAGCAGGCGGGCGCGATCAACGGCGTCATCAAGGTGATCTGATGACCATTGCCGTTTCCACCACGGCGCCAGCGGCGCCCTCCGCCGCTACGGCCACCAATCCGGCGCTGGCGAGCACGGTCAAGCACCTCGCGGGCATGCTATGGTACGAAATGCTGTCCGAGATGAACAAGAGCGGGTTTGGCTCGGATACGCTCGGCACCGGCGGCGACGGATTCCAGAGCATGTTCATGTGGGACGTCGCACAGAACGATTTCGCGAAATACGATACCGCGATCAGCGCCGCGACGATCCGCCAGATCGGCGGCGCGGGCGCGGCGGCAGGCGGTTCCGGCGCTGGTCCGGCGCCCGCCAGCCCCGCCGCCGCGAGCGCAACGACGGCGATGCCACCGGCCGGAACGGCGGATATTGCCGATAACAGCGGCAGCCCCGGCGCCGTGACAGTCCAGCAGGCGACCAGTTTCGCAAAATCGATCTGGCCCAACATCGTCGCGGCGGCGAAGCAGTTGAACGTGTCGCCGGTCGCGATGCTGGCGCAGACCGCGCTGGAAACCGGCTGGGGGGCAGCGGCGGCGGGAAACAATCTGTTCGGCATCAAGGCGGCGGACGGTCAGGCCGGCACCGCGCGGCCGACGCACGAGGTGGTGGACGGCGTGCTGACCGCGCAGACCGCGTCGTTCCGCGATTATGGCTCCCCGGCGGACAGCGTGTCCGACTATGTCGACCAGATCCAGTCGGCGTTTCAGGGCGTGGTCGGGCAGACCAGCGTCGGCGGCTTCGCCACGGCCTTGCAGCAAGGCGGCTACGCGACGGACACCAGCTACGCGTCGAAAATCATCAGCATTTCGCAATCGCCGCTGATGCAGCAGGTGCTGCAGTCGGTCCAGGGGCAAACTTCCGATGCGCCGAACGAATAAGATGGGTTCACCAAAACAGGCTGGTTTAATATGAGCGGCATCACCGGGGCGATCGAGACCGCCCTCACCGGCATTCTGGCGTTCGAGGCGGGGATCAACACCGTCTCGGAGAATCTCGCCAACCAGTCGACGCCCGGCTATTCGGTCGAGAGCGTCAATGTCTCGACCGAGGTGGGCGCCGCCGGGCAACCCGGCATTGGCGTCAGCGCGCCGCAGATCAGCCGCGCCGCCAGCGCCTTCGCGGCCGGCCTGCTGCAGAACGCCAACAGCGCCAGCAGCGCCTCCACCGCGCAATCCGCGGCGCTGACCGACATTTCCAACGCCCTGCAGAACGGCGGCGACATCCAGACCGCGATCAACCAGTTTTTCACCGACGTCAGCACGCTGGCGTCCAACCCCTCCAGCGCCGGCGAGCGCCAGACCGTGCTGGCGGACGCGCAAACGATCACCGGCGCGTTCCAGAACGCCGTCACGACGATCAACGCCACTCAGGCCGGCACGGTGAGCACGCTGCAGCAGAGCGTCGGCCAGGCCAACACGCTGCTCGGGCAGCTCGCCACGATCAACAAAAACCTCGCGGCGAACCCGAATGACCCGAATCTGCTGGACCAGCAGCAGGCGGCGCTGAACACGCTCTCCGGGCTGGTGTCGGTGAGCGTGCTGCCACAGGCGGACGGGCAGGTGCAGATCACCACCGGCGGGACCGTGCTGCTGGACCAGAGCGGCGCGCAGACGCTGACGCTGAACGGCGGCACCGGCACCACGCCGCCAACCGTGACGGTGGGCAGCGGCAATACCCCCCTCGCGCTGACGGCGGGCGACGGGACGATCGGCGGCAATCTGTCCGCCTGGGCCTCCGGTGCCGCGGCGCTGCAAAGCCTGAACGCGCAGGCGAGCATTCTGGCGGCGACCGTGAACACCGTGCAGGCCCAGGGCCTCACCGCGACCGGCGCGCAAGGCGGGCCGCTGCTGTCCGTCCCGGGCCCAAGCGTGACCGCCGGCGCCGCCAATACCGGGTCGGCGGCGCTGACCGCGCAGATCGACAATGCCAGCCAAGTGCCGACCGATGGCGGGCCGTTCCAGCTGACCTACACCGCCGGCGCCGGCTGGACCGCGACCGACCAGGCGACCAACCAGAGCTACACGGTCACCCAGACCGGCAACAACCTCGCCTTCGCGGGGTTGAGCGTCGCGGTCTCCGGCGCCGCCGCGTCGGGCGACCAGTTCATCGTCAATCCGGCGCCGGCGGCGGCCACCGGCATCGCGGTGACCACCACCGACCCGAACGCGATCGCCGCCGCGGACCCGTATGTCGGCACGCCGGGCACGCTGCAGAGCGACGGCGCGGTGGTGGACAGCAACGCCGGCACCGCGACGACCGGGGCGGATACGGTGACAAGCACGCCGACGGCGGGGGCGGCGGTGGTGCCGGCCAGCGATTATGGGCAGACGCTGCAGATCACCTTCACCTCGCCGACCGCCTATACCGTGTCGACCGCCGCCAACCCGGGTGTCGCCATCGCCTCCGGCACATTGACCAACGGCGCCGGCAACGTCGCGGTGGCGTATCCGGCCGGGGCAGCCGCCGGGCAATACTGGCAGGTGGCGCTGTCCGGCACGCCGGCGGCGGGGGATGCGATCACCCTGCAGCCCGGCGGGGCCGACAGCGGCAGCAACGCGACGCGCCTCGCGGCGCTGTGGACCGCGCAGGGGACCACCACCAACGGCACGCTGCAGCAGGCCGTGGTCGGCTTTCAGACCCAGCTCGGCGCCAACGCGCAACTGGCGCAGTCTCTCGCCACCAGCACCGCCTCGCAGGTCACCACGGCGACCGCCAACCTGCAGACGATCAGCGGCGTGTCGTCCGACCAGCAGGCGGTGGTGCTGACCAACTATTCGCAGGCGTACCAGGCGGCGGCGCAGGTGATTTCCGCCGCGCACACAATGTTCGAATCGCTGCTGCAAGCGGTATAGCGGTTCAGGAAGGAAAGGAGCTGTCATGCCGAAGATCGGCGCGATTCTGAAGCTGGCCGGTACCGCGGTCGTCGCGGCCGGCATCGGCGTCGGCGCCACGCTGGGTGTGGTGCATTTCACCGGCCATCCGGCGTCCGCCCAGGCCGCGAGCGCCGCCGCGCCGGCGGCAGCGCCGCCGAAGCCGATGTTCTTTGCGAATCTGTCGGATGTCACCGTCAGCATTCCGCCGGACACCGGCGAGCCCGCGACCTCCTATGTCGAATTCGGTGTGCAGTTCGCAACCACCGACCAGACCGCGCTGACCACCTTCGACGAGCTGCAGCCGATCATCAAATCCGACATCATCAATCTTTTGATGAACGAAACGAGCCGCGGCCTGCAGGACCCGCAGACCCGCGCCGATCTGGTGAAAAGCTGCCTCGATATTTCCAACACGGTCCTGGCGCGCAACGCCAATGTCTCGCCGGCGCCGTTCTCGAACGCGTATATCACGAACCTCGTCGTGCAAGACTGATTTTGCAGCCGGAAATCTCGTCCTTCGTCCCGACGCTGATTTCGCTCGCCGTCATCCTTGGCGTGCTGTTCGCGGTGGGGCTGGTGCTGCGGCGGCTGCGGGACGGGAGCTGGTCGCGGCCCGGCGCCGGGGCGGCGCGGATTCGCATTCTTGCCGCCCGTCCGGTGGGGTGGCAATCCTCGCTGCTGATCGTGGAGGCGGACGGCCAACGCTTTCTGGTCGGCGCCGGCCGCAACGGGCTGACCGCGATCGGCGCGCTCTCGGCGCAGGATGGCGATTTTTCGGCGGCGCTGGACGCGGCGGCAAAAAACCCGCCGCGCGTGCCATGAGGCGAACGCTCGGCCTTGCGGCGGCGCTGCTGGTCCTGCTTGCCGGCGGCGCTCACGCCGCGCCAGCGGACGGGATCACATTGCTCAGCGCCGCCCCCAGCAATGGCGGCGCCGCCTATTCGCTGAACGTCGAAACCCTGCTGGTCATCACCGGCCTCGCGTTTCTGCCGGGCATTCTGCTGCTGATGACCGCCTTCACGCGCATCATCATCGTGCTCTCGGTGCTGCGCCAAGCGCTCGGCCTGCAGACCACGCCACCGAACATGGTGCTGGCCGCGCTGGCGCTGGCGCTGACCGTGTTCGTCATGCGCGGCGTGATCCAGCAGGAGCAGGACAAGGCATTGACGCCGTATCTGAACGGCCAGATCACCTTCCAGGCCGCCGTGCAGGCCGCGACGCCGCCGATCCAGGACTTCATGCTGGCGCAGACCCGCAAGGAGCCGCTGCACCTGTTCGTCGATCTGAGCGGCCAACACTACGCGACACCACAGGACGTGCCGCTGACCGTGCTGGTGCCGGCGTTCGCGACCTCGGAGCTGGAGACCGCGTTCCAGATCAGTTTTCTGATCTACATCCCGTTCGTGCTGATCGACCTCGCGGTCGCCTCGGTGCTGATGTCGCTCGGCATGATCATGGTCTCGCCGACGCTGATTTCGCTGCCGCTGAAACTGCTGATGTTCGTGTCGATCAACGGCTGGGTGCTGGTGCTGGGCTCGGTCGCGCATAGTTTCGCGGCGACGCCCGGTTAGATGCCACTATACCTCGCGCTGCTGCACCAGGCGTTCATCGTCGAGCTGGCGGCGGTGACGCCGACGATCCTGATTCTGTTGGCGATCAGCCTGGTGACGGCGATCTTCCAGTCGGCGTTCCAGATCGAGGACGCCACCTTCAGCCTGCTGCCGAAGACGCTGGCGATGATCGCGATCGCGCTGTTCGGCGGCTTCGGTGCGCTGCAGGGGTTCGAGGCGCTGGCGATCTCCTGGATCGGCCATGCCGGCGCGCTGGCGCACCGCCCGTGGTCCTGACCGAGCCGCAGATCATGGCCTGGCTCGGCCAGTTTTTGTGGCCGTTCCTGCGCGTCACCGGCCTGTTCCTCACCGCACCTCTGTACGGCTCCTCGTTCATCCCGAACGTGGTGAAGGCGGCACTCGCCGCGGCGCTGGCCGCGGCGCTGGCGTTCTGGCTGCCGCCGCTGCCCGCGTTCCCGGGCGATCCCGCCACCGCGATCTTCCAAGGCATCACGCAGATCACCTTCGGCGCGCTGCTCGGCATGGTCATGCAGGTGGTGGTGGCGGCGATCGCCGGGGCGGGGGAAATGGTCGGGCTGTCGATCGGCCTCAGCTTCGCGGAGCTGCAGTTCCAGGAAACCTCCTCCGCGACGCCGGTGCTGTACGACATCATGTTCTGGGCCGGGCTGATCGGCTACATCGCCGCCGGCGGGCCGGTCTGGCTGTTCATGGCGCTGGCCCATTCCTTCGCCGGCGGCGTC
>Ga0116231_10008959_pt1 | contig 17237 bp, 17 predicted proteins | sample S1TSphgellanicum_2_FD_89695 | JGI IMG/M metagenome (GOLD analysis project Ga0116231, IMG submission 89695) | Host-associated microbial communities from peat moss isolated from Minnesota, USA - S1T2_Fd - Sphagnum magellanicum MG | ecosystem: Host-associated > Plants > Peat moss > Unclassified...
CCGCTGGATGTTCTCCACCGACCAGGCTCGGGAGAAAATGGCAAAATCCTATCCCACGCCTACGCTCAACGAGTCATAATCACTGGGGCGCAACACTAGCCGGTTCGGCGCGCCAGACCCCGACATTCATCCCCGGGGTCCGGGCCCTGGGGCCGGGCCCGGCTAGATTTCTCGCCTCATGCCGCCTAAACCCCGGTCGTCGCCAAGGAGATCCTTTATGCCCGAGCCGAGAGCCACCCGGAGCGAAACCGACACCTTCGGCCCGGTCGCGGTGGACGCCAGCTGCTACTGGGGCGCCCAGTCGCAACGCAGCCTGGGCAACTTCAAGATCGGATGGGAGAAGCAGCCCGCGTCGATCGTCCGTGCGCTGGGTGTGATCAAACGCGCCGCGGCTGAAGTGAATATGGACCTCGGTCGGCTCGATCCAGCGATCGGCGATATCATCGTCAAGGCCGCCAACGAAGTGATCGAGGGCAAGCTCGACGCTCACTTCCCCCTGTCGGTCTGGCAGACCGGTTCTGGCACCCAGTCCAATATGAACGCCAACGAGGTGATCTCGAACCGCGCCATCGAGATGCTGGGCGGCGAGATGGGGTCCAAGACGCCGGTTCACCCCAACGATCACGTCAATATGAGCCAGTCGTCGAACGACACCTATCCGACCGCCATGCATATCGCAGCGTCAGAAGAGATCGTCCACCGGCTGTTGCCGGCGCTCAACACCCTGCACGCGGCTTTGAACGACAAGGCCGAAGCGTGGAAGGACATCATCAAGATCGGACGCACCCATACCCAGGACGCCACCCCCCTGACCCTCGGCCAGGAGTTCTCGGGCTACACCCAACAGGTGGCGAACGGCATCGCCCGGATCGAAGCCACCCTGCCGATGCTTATGCAGCTGGCCCAGGGCGGAACCGCGGTCGGGACGGGCCTCAACGCCCCGATTGGCTTCGCCGACCAGGTCGCGGCCAAGATCGCTTCGATCACAGGCCTGCCCTTCACCTCGGCTCCCAACAAGTTCGAGGCCCTAGCCGCGCACGACGCCATGGTTTTCACCCATGGCGCGCTTAACACACTGGCGGCGAGCCTCTTCAAGATCGCCAATGATATCCGTTTCTTAGGCTCGGGTCCGCGCTCTGGTCTCGGAGAGCTGTCCTTGCCGGAGAACGAGCCCGGCTCCTCGATCATGCCGGGCAAGGTCAACCCGACCCAGTGCGAGGCCCTGACCATGGTCTGCACCCGGGTGTTCGGCAATGAGACCACCTTGACCATGGCCGGCGCATCCGGGCATTTCGAGCTCAACGTGTTCAACCCGGTGATGGCCTACAGCTTCCTTCAATCTGTGCGCCTGCTCGGCGACGCCGCGACGAGCTTCACCGAGCACTGCGTCGTCGGCATTCAGCCGCGGCTCGATAATATCAAGGCCGGTCTCGAAAAGAGCCTGATGCTGGTGACGGCCCTGGCCCCTAAGATTGGCTATGACGCCGCCGCCAAGATCGCCAAGACGGCCCACAAAACCGGCGCCACCCTTCGAGAAGAGGCGGTCGGCGGCGGCTATGTGACGGACGCTGAGTTCGACGCCCTGGTCCGCCCGGAAAAGATGATCTCGCCCGGTTGAGCCATCGCCGCTAGCGTGCGGATATGCGGGCGATCGATGCGAAACACTATTGGCTCGAGGCGCGGTTCGAGCGACGCGAGGGCTGGGCGGCGGACGCGTATCCGTTCAACCTGCCAGCGGTACGCTGGACCGAGACCCTGGTCTTTCACCCCAAAGTCACCTTCCTGGTGGGCGAGAACGGGGCCGGCAAGTCGACCCTGATCGAGGCGCTGGCGGTGGCCTGGGGCTTCAATCCCGAAGGCGGGAGCAAGAACTTCACCTTCGCCAACCGCCCTTCCCACTCCGAGCTGCACCGGTTTGTGCGGCCCGTGCGCGGGGTCAAGCGGCCACGCGACGGGTTTTTCCTCCGGGCGGAAAGCGTCTTCAATCTCGCAACCGAGATCGAGCGGCTCGACGAGGAAGGGGGCGGCGCGCCCCTGATCGGCGCCTACGGCGGCCGTTCCCTGCACGCCCAGTCTCACGGTGAGAGTTTTTTCGCCCTGTTCGAGCACCGATTTGGCGGCCAGGGCCTCTACATCCTCGACGAGCCCGAGGCGGCGCTTTCACCGAATCGGCAGCTTTCTTTCCTGGTTCGCATGCACGCCCTGATCCAGGAGGGCGCTCAGTTCATCATCGCGACCCATTCGCCGATCATTCTCGGCTATCCCGATGCGACCATCTACCGGATCTACGACCAGGGCCTTGAGAGCGTCGCCTACGAGGACACCGAGCAATACCAGGTGACCCGCGCTTTTTTGAACCGGCGCGAGGCGATGCTGGAGACCCTGTTGTCGCCGTAGGCCATCTTGGCCCGGACTTCGCGCCTGGCCTGATGAAGGCTCGGCGGATCGAAAGCCGGCAAGAGGCGCCGCGTTCATCTGTAGCCTGTTTAGGCGCATCCGCCCGGGCAAGTTCGGCATGCGTAAGCCGCCTCAAACATCGCACAGGGTCAAGCCTGGCCTCAGCCTTTGGGCGCCCTCCTTTAGGCCTCAACCACCTCCATGCCCACAGGCGCCAAAGCCAGCTGGGCGAGCTGCAGGTCCTTGAAGGCGAAGGGGATGCCTATGATGGTGATCGCTTCGGTCACGGCGAAGATCAGATGGCTGAGGGCGATGTACCAGCCAGCGAAGACAAACCAGACCACGTTAAGAACAACGCCAAGGCAGCCTGTGCCGAGGTCGCTGCGCCCGAGCTCTGCGCGCGGCACGATCTTCTTGCCAAACGGCCAGAACGCGAAGCCGGCGATCCGCCAAGCGGCCAGGGCCCACGGCAGGCCGACGATAGTCAGCGCCAAGATCGCACCGCCGAGCAGCCAGAGCAGGCCCGAGATCCAGCCGCCCCAGATGAACCACAGGATGTTAAGCAAGAGCTTCATCGTATCCTCCAAACTTCGCCCTCACATGGGCGCACACGCCTTTTTGGTAAACCGTTGTGCGGCCGACTTCGCCTCAACGGCCGAGGGCCGACAAATCAGGGCGACCAACCAGGACGATCCGGGTTCAGCCGCCGCCTGCGGCCGCCCCATCCCTTAGGATAGCCTGGTCGGTGGCCGGGTTTAAGCTCTGTCAAGCTCAGCCCGCGCCTTGATGGTCCGGAGGCGCCGGACGCCTGTGACGACGGCGCGGCTTAGTCTCGCGCACGCGTTGGCGCCTGGATGCTACGCGCTTGGTCAGGGCGGCTTTTAATTCAATGGACGTGGATTATGATTTGTCGGAAGGATTCGTCATGCAGGCTGATGTGCATCTGAAGCTCGATCCGGTGCTGATGGCGAAGGCCGAGGCCCTTGGTCCCCTGGATCTCGTCGTCGACCAGGCTCTACGCGACGCCCTTGATCCTGAAACGCGCCAGCGCAGGCGGCGCTGGGCCGAGGACAACGCGCTTTTGATCGAAGCCTTGGCCGGCGGTGCGGCTGAGACGGGGCCCGTGTCGTGACCGCCGACGTCATCAACCTGAACCAAGCCCGCAAGGCCAAGGCCAAAAAGGAGGCTCTCGCCAACGCCGGGATCCGCCGTATCAAGTTCGGCCGCGACAAGGGCCAGAGCATGGCCGAGAAGCTGGGCGCTGAGCGCGCCAAGCGAACTTTGGATCAGCACCGGCTCAAAAGCGATACACCGGAGACGCCTAAGGACGGTTAGGCGCTTTGGCGGCCGATGGCGCCGTCGCGCCAAACGGCGGGAACCGCCAGGTAAGCCGTGGGCGGGACGTCGAGATTAAGGCGCTGTCGCGCGCTATCCAGGGGCAGGCGCAGCAGCGCCTCGAAGTCTTCGCCGGGCAACCAGGCAGCGCTCATGCCCCGGCGATAGGCTTGCCAGACTGCCCGCACCGCGGCCTGGCCGCCACGCTCGCGCAAGGCTCTCATCGCGCCGCCAATGGCGATCACCGCCCAGCCGAGCGATCGGGTCTGGGCGTAGGAAAACGCCACAAGACAGAGTTCGCCGAGCGCATCGCGGCCATAGCCGGTCAGTATATGCCAGAGGTCATGGGTGTCGCGGATGCGCCGACCGTACCAAGCGACGGGATGCTCCAGATCCACCGCCGCGCCGTTGTTACGCGCGGCCTTGCGGCTCTCCTCGGCCAGCCCTTCAGCCGATAGGTTCTCAGCCCGCATAAAGGCGCGATAGGCTGCACCGAGGGTTCCGGGTGCGAAGCTGTCGAGGTAGGCCGGGTCGTTCAGCAGGGCGTTGAGCTCGACCCGGCGATAGGCTATCCGCCCCCCCTCCACCGTCGAGGTCAGCTTGCGATAGCCGCGAAGGGTCGAGCCGCCGTTCATCGCCTGCATGATCTCGAACACCTGCTGGGTGTCCTCCTTGTCCTTCATAAGCCGGCCAAAAGCGCGGATGGCCCGGATCGGTTGGAGACGCGGGCGCGGCAGTTGGGTCGGCTTGGGCGACGCCTTAGACGGGGCGTCGGCCCCAAAGACAGATTGCAGGGCGGCGTCGGACATGGTGGCCTTGCGAAGAGGAGGCGCTAATAATGACGCCTGCGTCACTTTTTTGCAAGGCCTTTCCAAGGTGCTGATCAAACGCTCTTTGAACCTCTCGGGCCACGCCACCTCCCTCGCGTTGGAGCCGGAGTTCTGGGTGGTGCTGGAACGGATGGCGGGCAGCCGGAGCCTCGCGGCCTTGATCGGTGAGATCGACGAAGCGCGCGCCGGCCAGCCCCTCGCCTCCGCCTGTCGCGTGGCGGCGCTGCACTGGAGCCAAGGGTCGGCGGCGCATTGACCGCCGCCGTTATGGTCGAGACCCGAAAGAGGGCCCCAGAGCCAGTCTGGCGCCCCGGGGCAGACGCTCCGGCCCTGACGGGCGAAAGCCGGCCCATTGAGACCGCGCCGTCTCCCGTCGGCGCAAAGACGCCCGTGTCGCTAACGCCCGAGCTGAGACACCCCTAGCTTTCGTGGCCGGCCAGCCAGGCATGCACCGCAGGCGCGATCTTCGCCCTAAGATCGGCCGCGGTGTGGATTTCGGCGGCGATGCGCACCGCTTCAACATGCACGCCATTGGACGCATTGCTTGACGGCAGGGCTAAGAGCCTGTCGGCGACGGCTGGATTGACCGAGCCGATCGCGGCGGCCTCTGGCGCGGTGGCGCCAAGACCATCACCGACGATCCGGCGCGCGAAATCCGCCTCGTGGGCGATGACGATATCGAAAACCTGGTCTGCCTTGCCAGACCCCAGGGACACGGCGGCGACAAACTGAACGATCCGGCCGTTGGGAATTTCGCCAGAGTAGGCGAACTCGATATTGGCCTCAATCAAGGCCGGATCGTCCGCGCCGGCCATGGCCAAGAAGTAGCGGAGCTTATCCTCAGTGCTGGTCGCTTTGATTCCAAGGGCCTTGAGCTGCTCCCAGGTGGCGCGGTCGAGGCCGCGGCCAATAATGTTGAGCACCGCGCCGCGGATCGCCGGCGACAAGGCCGCTCCGCCTGACGCGAAGGCCTGAAACCGGGTTTTGGCCTGCGCGACGGTCTCTGCGTCCCCGAGCCGGCCGAGGGTGGAGATGAATTCCGGGCGAAGCTCGGAGTTCAAGAAGGATTCGTCCGGCTTGGCGTCCCAGCCGAGCGTGTTGAAGGCCGGCTTGATCAGAGCGATCGCGTAATCGTCGAAGGCTTTGCGTTCGGGCGTTCCGGTCAAGTCCCGGTCGATCGTGATGAGCCGGCTGAGCGTCTCTTCCCAAACGGCGATGTTCCGTTCGCCCTTCAGGCTCGGCAAGAGGTTCATGTACGCGCCCAGGGGGGCCCGGTCGGCGAGGAACAGGGCATACTGGTCGCCCAGCACATCGGCGCGGTCCGCCGGCGAAAAGGCGGCCAGGGCCTTAGCCAGCGGGGCGAGGGAGGCTTCGTCGTACTCCGTGCGATAATAGCCGTTCTCACCGTAGTTGAGTTTCACCACTGCGCCGCAGCCTGGGATCGGCACGGTTTTTGGCTGGGCGCCGAGGAGCACCCGCTTGGCGGGCATGCCCGGTCCGCCCAAAGTGACAGGAATAGTCCAGGTCTCGGGCTTAGGGCTGGGATCGTGAATGGTGAAGCGCGCCTGGGTCAGGGTCAGCGACGCCTTCGCGCCATCGCAGGTGCGAGCGACCTTAACCAGGGGAATGCCGGGTTGTTCGGTAAAGCCCTTGGCGACGCCGGCCACATCACGGCCCGACGCCGCACCCAGGGCTGCCCAGAGATCGGCGGAGGTCGCGTTCGAATAAGCATGGGCCTTGATGTAAAGGCGCATGCCAGAGCGGAAGGTATCAGGGCCGATCCAGTCTTCGATCATGCGCAGGACCTGCCCGCCCTTCTGGTAGCTTATCCCGTCGAAGGCGGAGTTGGCCTCGCTCTCATCACGGATCACCTGCTGGATCGCATGGGTGGTCGGCAGAGCGTCCTGGCCCATGGCCTGTTCGCGGTCGCGGTGCTCCCGAGCGCGGACCTGCCAGGACGGATTGAAGTGGTCGGTCGCCTTGTTCTCCATCCAGGTGGCGAACCCCTCGTTGAGCCAGATATTGTCCCACCACCCCATAGTGACGAGGTCGCCATTCCACTGGTGGGCCATCTCGTGCGCCACCACCAAGAAGATCTGCTCTCGGGTCTGCGGCGAGGAATTGGCCGGGTCGAACAACATGGCGTTGTCGATAAAGGTGATCGCGCCCCAATTCTCCATCGCGCCGGCTTCGTAGTTGCCGGGGATGGCCAGAAGGTCGAGCTTGGGGAGAGGAAAGGCTGTGGCGAAGTAGGTATTGTAGTAGGGAAGGATCTTCTCCTCGGCGCCGAGCGCATACTGCCCCTGGCTCTCGCGGCCGCTGGGCGCCCAGGCGTTCATGTTCAAACCCGCCGCCTTGCCGCTGACCGCCTTCATATCGCCGGCGACGAGGGCCAGGAGGTAGCTCGACATCTTCGGCGTGGTCTGAAAAGAAACGGTTTTTAGCCCAGGTCCCGCAGGCTTGGTTAGAGCGATCGGCATGTTGGACACCGTTGCAAGGTCGCTCTTTAGGGTGACGTTGAGCTGAAAGGTCGCCTTGAACGCCGGCTCGTCCCAACCGGGGAACATGCGCCGTGCGTCGGCCACTTCAAACTGGGTGACGAGCATCCGCTTTTTGGCGCCGGACGCGTCCCGGTAGTCGTCGTAATAGATCCCGTTCGGCGATTCCGGGATCGGGCCAGAATAGCTGATGTTAAGGGTGTGCTTTCCGGCCGCCACGGGCGTCGCAAAGGTCAGGGTCGCGGTCTGGAGCTTCTCGTCGAGCGCGATCTCGGCGCCTGCGCCGCCGTCGAGCTTCGCCGACGCGAGCTTCAGGCCAGCCTGGTTCAGGGTGATGGTGCGCGTCGCCTTGCGCACATCGATGGCGATGGTTTCACGCCCGGTTAAGGTCAGGGCGTCGAGATCGGTCGCGATATCGATCCGGTAGGCCTCGGGCTTGACCGTCTTGGGCAGTCGCCCCGGCGCCGCATCGAAACTGAAGGGCGCTTCTGCGAACGCCGCGCTCGAGACAGCGGCGAAAGAGGCGGCGGCAAGCAAGGTTTTGCGAATCAAGTGAAGGCTCCGGGGCGGCTGGCCGCGGTTCCGGCCTTGCCTGCTCCTTGCGGCCGGTCGGCGGGCTTGGCAAGCAGAGAAGCTCCATCCTGAATAAACCGTAATGCCGGCCGCTCCGGCGCGGTTCGCCGTTTCGCTCAAGGACGCCCCACCATCTGGCCTCAAGACCCGAGGAGACGTTTGGCCGCGCCGTCGGACCTCGCAGACGCCGCCGACCTCCTGCGCCCTTAAACGCGAAGCGCAATGTGCTACATTCGTTCTCTCATTCACCGCCGGATTTCCTGTGCCCCAAACCCCTGCCCCTCGCCTTTCCGATCTCGCCCGCCCTGAGCCGCCCGTCGGCGCCCTCGCCTATCTCGACGGCCTTAATCCCGAACAGCGCGCGGCCGTGGAAGCTGTCGATGGGCCCGTCTTGGTGCTCGCTGGCGCTGGCACCGGAAAGACCCGGGTCCTGACCACCCGCCTCGCCCACATTCTCGCCACCGGCAGGGCCCGGCCTTGGGAGCTTTTGGCTGTCACCTTCACCAACAAGGCCGCCCGCGAGATGCGCGAGCGCATCACCCAGCTGATCGGCTCATCGGCCGAAGGTCTGCGCTGGCTTGGCACCTTTCACGCGGTCGCCGCCCAGATCCTGCGTCGCCATGCCGAACTGGTCGGGCTCAAGTCCAGCTTCACCATCCTGGACACCGACGACCAGGAGCGGCTTTTGAAACAGCTGATCGAAGCAGAAGGCATCGACGCCAAGCGCTGGACCCCGCGCCATCTCGCCGGACTGATCGATCATTGGAAGAACCGTGGCCTGACCCCCGACGCCCTCCCGCCCGCCGAGGGCGAAGACTTCGCAGCGGGCAAGGGGGGCGCGCTCTATGCATTGTACCAGGCGCGACTGCGCGCCCTTAACGCCTGCGATTTCGGCGACCTTCTGCTCCACAACCTGACCATCTTCGCACGCCATCCGGACGTCCTTGCGGAGTATCACGCTCGTTTCAGATTTCTGCTGGTCGACGAGTACCAGGACACCAATGTGGCCCAGTATCTTTGGCTGCGGCTCTTGGCGCAGGCCAGCCGCAACCTCTGTTGCGTCGGCGACGACGACCAGTCGATCTATGGCTGGCGCGGGGCGGAGGTCGACAATATTCTGCGCTTCGAGCGCGATTTCCCGGGCGCGAAAGTCGTGCGCCTTGAGCGCAATTATCGCTCCACCTCCCACATCCTCAAAGCCGCCTCCGGCCTGATCGCCACCAACAAAGGGCGGCTCGGCAAGACCCTCTGGACCGACGCAGATGGGGGCGAGAAGGTGCGTGTCTCCGGCGTCTGGGACGGAGAGGCCGAGGCGCGCCTCGTGGCCGACGAGATCGAGCGTTGGGTCAAGCCGCCGGACACGGGCGAGCTTTCCCTCAACCGGCGCCGTTATGGCGAGGCGGCCGTCCTGGTCCGGGCCTCGTTCCAGATGCGCGCCTTCGAAGAGCGCTTCGTGCTCCTGCAAATTCCTTACAAAGTGGTCGGGGGGCCACGCTTCTTTGAGCGGGCCGAAATCCGCGACGCCCATGCGTACCTGCGCCTTGTGCAGTCACAGGACGATGATCTGGCCTTCGAACGGATCGTCAATACTCCTCGGCGCGGGATCGGCGACACCTCTGTGGCCAAGCTCCTGTCTCTGGCGCGCCGTCACGGCGTCTCGGCCCTATCGGCCGCCCGCGGCCTTGTGGCCACCGATGAGCTGCCGGCGCGAACGCGGACCGCCCTGTCGAGCTTCATCCGCGATCTCGACCGCTGGACAGCCGCCGCTAAGACCCTGCGCCTTCCGGAGCTGACCGAGACCCTTTTGGAAGAAAGCGGCTATACCGACGACCTTAGAGCCGACCGTGGACCTCAGTCGCAAGGACGGCTTGAGAACCTTAAGGAGCTCGTCAACGCCATGGGGCAATTCGATAGCCTAAGCGCCTATCTCGAGCACGTATCTCTCGTCATGGATCTGGATCGCGCGGACGCGGAAGACGCCGTTTGGATCATGACCTTGCACTCCGCCAAGGGGCTTGAATTTCCCCTGGTGTTTCTGCCGGGCTGGGAGGACGGCGTCTTCCCTTCCCAGCGCTCAATGGACGAAAAGGGCGAGAAGGGGCTCGAGGAAGAGCGTCGTCTGGCCTACGTCGGCATCACCCGGGCCAGGGAACAGGCGCGGATTTCCTTCGCCGCCAACCGCCAGGTCTATGGCCGCTGGTCCTCCCAGATGCCGTCTCGATTTGTCGACGAACTTCCAAACGTCAACGTCGAGGCGGCGTCGGAAACCGGTTACTATGGCGGCGGCCCCGGGATGGAAGAGGCGAAGTCGCGTTTTGACGACCAGCCGGTGTTTTCAGGCTCGAGTTATGCGTCGCCGGGCTGGAAGCGGGCGCAGGAGCGCTCGGCCGGCTGGGGCGCCAGCCGCGGCCCCGCCGGTCGTCAGGTCATCGAAGGCGAGGGCCGATTGATCGCCACCTCCGACCCGGCTGGCGCCGCCGGCCTCTACACCCTTGGCGACCGGGTGTTTCATATCAAATTCGGCTATGGCGAGGTGACCCTGGTGGAAGGCTCAAAGCTTACCGTGGCCTTTGACAAGGCCGGCGAGAAACGCGTGATCGACAGTTTTGTCGAGCGGGCCTGACACAAGGCGGCGCCTCATCCGGCAAGTGAGCGCTCAAGAGCGCCCCACTTGGTCGGACGCCGCGCCGAGCCAGGATCCTTAGGCCGACCAAGGGGCGGGCGTCTCCCCCGCCCCTCTCAATGGCGATCATCGATCCGCGTCGGCGAAGATCGCGCTAAACGGGGCGTTTCGCCGGGACGACCTTCCGACCCGCGCCGGCTATATATAGCGCAAAAGCACAAGAATGATGACGATGACCAGGATGAGGCCAAGGCCGCCTGAGGGGAAATATCCCCACGAGCGGCTGTAGCCCCAGCGCGGCAGAGCGCCGATCAAGAGTAGGATTAAGATGATAAGAAGGATTGTGCCCATGGCCCCTGGTTCCGTTTTCGCCGGAACGACGGTCCCAGGCTCGGACCCTAACGAGACCGGCGCGTCACGGTTCCGCTCCGGCGATAAAGCGAACTCAGCACACGGGGCATAAGGTCAGGCAGGTCTTCGGCGATCAGGCCCGGGCCGACGCGGCGAGCGGCCTCACCGTGAAGCCACGCAGCCGCCGGGGCCGCGTCGAACGGATCGAGGCCCTGGGCGATCAGTCCGCCGATCAACCCGGCGAGTACGTCGCCTGATCCAGCGGTCGCGAGAAACGGAGACGCGTGACGGTTAAGAATCGCGCGGCCGTCCGGATGGGCGATCACCGTCTCCGCGCCTTTGAGCAGCACGACCGCATGCGCCGCCGTCGCCGCGCGCCGAACCGCAGCCAGCCGCCCCTGCGCTTGAACCAGGCCGGGAAAGAGCCGCTCGAATTCGGCTGCGTGAGGGGTCATCACTGCGTTGCCCGAAAGGGCGCCAAACAGGCGATCGGTGTCGCTTTGAAAGCTGGTCAGGGCGTCGGCGTCGAGCACCAAACTCGCCGCGCTTTGCGCCGCGGCGAGGACGTTGCGCTGTGTGCCCTCCCCGACGCCCGCGCCAGGACCGATCACCACCGCAGACGCCCGCTCAACCGCCTTCGCGAGCGCCTCTGCGTCGTAAAACGCCCGGACCATCACCGCTTCAAGCTGGGAGGCGTTCACCACCAGCGCAGAGGGCGGGCTCAGGACCGTCACGAGCCCAGCTCCAACCCTGAGACCCGCCCGGGCCGCCAGGCGCGCCGCGCCGGTCGAACTCACGCCGCCGCTCACCACGTAGAGCCGGCCTCGATTGTGCTTGTGGCCATCGTGAGCGGGCCATGGGAAGCGGGTCAGCCAAAGATCCGGATGGTTGATGACGGGGTCGTGGCTCACAGGATATGCGTCTCCGCCTCCTGGCCCTCCTGCACCAACCACAGCTGCGTCCCGTCGGTTTCGAACACCGTGATCGATGCGTTGTCCGGCTGGACCACCCTCACCTCAGGCCGCCCGAGGGCGAAGGAGACCGCCGCGTTGATGGCGACGAAATGGCTGAAGATCGCCGCGCCCGGGTGTTGCATGACGGCGGCGGCGACCCCGTCTCGCCAGGCGCCGTAGTCGAGATCGCCCACGATGCCCGCCCAGGTCCCGGCGAAGGCCGTGCGCAGCCACTCGGGCCGATCCTTGGCCAAGAGCGCACCGGGGGTTGGGATCTCCGCCACCCGCGGCTCGACCGTCAGAGGGACGCCAAGGGCGGCGACGAGGGGGGCGGCCGTTTCACGGCAGCGCCGCAGGGGCGAGGTCAGCACCCGGGTGGGCGGGTCAGCGAGCGCCAACAGCGCCGCGGCCGCCGCCTCGGCCTGCGCGCGGCCGACCGAATCCAGCCCAGGATCAGGGTCGGCTCCGTGATCGCCCCAGCCGGACTGAGGTCGGCCGTGCCGGATCAGGTAGACGCGAGCCATGCGCGTGCTCCTCCAAAGGGTCGTCATCCTTGGTCCACAGGCTGGCGGCGACGTCAACGGACCGGTTGGAGCCGCGGCGCACAAACTGTGAGCAGTTAGAGCCCGCCAATTGGGCGCCTGCCCACAAAGCCGGCCCGGGTCAGATTGCCCCTCGCCTCCCGCTTGAGGCGAAAAGTGGGAAATGCTGACTGAGACTGCCGGCTCTCTGGGGGGCGCGGCGCCTCCAACCTGTGTGTGCGATGAAGAAGATCGAAGCAATCATCAAGCCGTTCAAGCTCGATGAGGTCAAGGAGGCGCTGCAGGAGCTGGGGGTCCAGGGCATGACGGTGTTGGAAGCCAAGGGGTATGGCCGCCAGAAGGGCCATACCGAGCTCTACCGTGGGGCGGAGTATGTGGTGGACTTCCTGCCGAAGATCAAAATTGAAGTGGTTGTGGCCGACGATCAGCTGGCGTCAGCGCTAGAAGCGATCACCGTGGCCGCCCGAACCGGGCGGATCGGCGATGGCAAGATCTTCGTGTCCGAGATCGTCGAGGTGCTTCGCATCCGTACCGGCGAGACCGGCGCCCAGGCGATCTGACCACGCGAATCAGAAATCGGGCGTGGGGCTTTCCGAACCCACCCCAGCTGAGCTAAGCCCATTGGCGTTGCGCGCTTCGCGGCGCTGAACCCACCGGCCCGGACCGCTGCGGGCGAACCAGAGGACTGCGATGAAGCCTGCCGACATCCATAAGGAAATCAAGGAAAAGGACGTCAAGTACGTCGACGTGCGGTTCACCGACATGCGCGGCAAGATGCAGCACGTCACTTTCGACCTCTCTTTGGTCGACGACGACTTCCTGACCGAAGGCACCATGTTCGACGGCTCCTCGATCTCGGGTTGGAAGGCGATCAATGAAAGCGACATGCTGCTGAAGCCGGACCTGAATTCGGCCTATATCGATCCCTTCTACCAGCAGACGACCCTTTGTCTGTTCTGCGACGTGCTGAACCCCGACACCATGGAGCCCTACAACCGCGACCCCCGCTCGCTCGCCAAAAAGGCGCTTAACTATGTGAAATCGTCCGGGGTTGGCGACACGGTGTTCTTCGGGCCGGAGGCTGAGTTCTTCGTGTTCGACGATGTGCGCTGGAACACAGCGGCGCATGACACGGGCTATTCCTACGACTCCATCGAATTGCCCGCCAACACCGGGCGGGACTATCCTGAAGGCAATATGGGCCACCGACCGGGCCCCAAGGGCGGCTATTTCCCGGTCAATCCGATCGACAGCGCCCAGGACCTTCGGGGCGAGATGCTCGCGGTCATGGGCGAACTTGGGATGGAGCCGGAAAAACACCACCACGAGGTCGCGCCGGCGCAGCACGAACTTGGCCTGAAGTTCTCAGACCTGATCACCATGGCCGATCGGATGCAGCTCTATAAGTACGTGGTCCACAACGTGGCCGCCGCCTACGGCAAGACCGCGACCTTCATGGCCAAACCTATGTTCGGCGACAATGGCTCTGGCATGCACGTGCACCAGTCGATCTGGCGCGATGGCAAGCCCCTCTTCGCCGGGGACAAGTACGCGGGCCTCTCCGACATGTGCCTCTGGTATATCGGAGGGGTCATCAAGCACGCCAAAGCGATCAACGCCTTCTCCAACTCGACCACAAACTCCTACAAGCGCCTGGTGCCGGGCTACGAAGCGCCGGTGAAGCTGGCCTATTCCAGCAGAAACCGTTCCGCCTCGATCCGGATCCCGTGGGTGTCCTCGCCCAAGGCCAAGCGGATCGAGGTTCGCTTCCCCGATCCGATGGGCAACCCCTACCTGACCTTCGTCGCCCTTCTCATGGCGGGCCTCGACGGCATCGAGAACCGGATCGACCCGGGCCCGGCCATGGACAAGAACCTCTATGATCTGCCGCCGCGCGAGCAAAAGAAGGTTCCTGAGGTGTGCGGGTCCCTGCGCGAGGCCCTGGAAAGCCTCGATAAGGACCGCGCCTTTCTGAAGAAGGGCGGGGTCATGGATGACGACTTCATCGATAGCTACATCGAGCTGAAGATGGAGGAAGTGATGCGCCTGCAGCTCCACCCTCACCCGGTCGAATTCGACATGTATTACAAGTGCTAAGCGCATCCTCTGCGAATTGACCTCTGCGTCCGGAGGGCGACCTCCGGCGTCTTTCCAAAAATAGGGCGGTCCCGGTGGATGTTAGTCCGAACGACCGCCCGCCCCGATAGCCGGCCAGCGCGACACGCTCGGGCCCAGCGGATGAGACCCGCCGAGCCGGACATCCGTCGCGATACGCTGAAAGGGCCCCACGGCCGTTCGGGATGATCCGACATGAAAGACAGCGCGCCGTCCCGATCCTCGACCGCTTCAAACCCAATCTAGGTCTCTCGGTGTCGTGGGGATGGGCAGGACGCCGCCAGCCCCTTCCAGGCGTTTTGTCGGATCCGCGCCCCCAGAGCTGACGCGCTGCGGGCGGCGGGTCCTCGCGCTGCGAGCGGTTTTCCAGATCACCGTTCGCAAGTGGATTGCGGCGAGGCGCAAGAGTGCAGTATTCGCCGGATCCACGAGGCGCCCCCGATCCATCGGCGAGGAGCCAGAAGGAATGCTCATGAAGACGATGTTGGCGATGGCGGCGGCGATGGCACTGACGGCGAGCCTGTCCTATGCGGCCGAGCCGCCCAAGGCCGCCGCATCTCAGAACGAGACCCAGAAACCGACCGGCTCCAGTTCCTCTCCGGACCAAGGGGTGCTGTTCCATCCCGACAGCAGTGAAAGCGAAGGGGAGGTCGCCGTCGAAGGCAAGCCCATCGCCTACAAGGCCGTGGCCGGCACCATCATCGTCCATCCCAAGGGCTGGGACGACGCCGCCGCCCATGAGGGCGACAGCGAGAAGAGCAAAACCCTTGGCGACACCCCCAACCCTCAGGCCGAAGCCTCGATCTTCTATGTCGCCTACTTCAAGAAGGGCGCCCCCGCCGCGGATCGGCCCATCACCTTCCTCTACAACGGCGGCCCGGGCTCAGCATCGGTCTGGCTTCACATGGGCGCCTTTGGACCCCGCCGGGTCGTGACCCTCGACAACAGCCATACCCCCGCCGCCCCCTATAAGCTGATTGAGAACGCTTACAGTCTGCTGGACGCCTCAGATCTTGTGTTCATCGACGCCCCGGGAACCGGGTTCAGCCGCATCGCCGGCAAGGACAAGGAAAAAGCCTTCTGGGGAGTCGATGCAGACGCCCACGCGTTTGGCGATTTCATCATGGGCTTCCTGTCGAAGTTCGGCCGCTGGAACTCGCCCAAGTACCTTTTTGGTGAAAGCTATGGCACGCCGCGTTCGGCGGTTCTGGTCAACATGCTGCAGAGCGGTCAGTCCATCGACTTCAATGGTGTTATCCTCCTGTCGCAGATTCTAAATTTCGACCTTTCCGCCGACGGACCGACCTTCAATCCGGGCAGCGACGAGGCCTACATCACCGCCCTGCCGACCTACGCGGCCACGGCCTGGTACCACCACCGGCTGGCAGGCGATCAGCCTGCCGCACTTGAGCCCTGGCTAAAGGCGGTCGAACAGTTTGCGACGGGCGAATATGCCGAGGCGCTGCAGGCCGGATCCGAGCTCGACCCCGCGCGCCGACGGGCGGTCGCTGAGCATTACAGCCGAGTGACGGGCATCCCCGCCGCCTATGTGTTGAAATCGGATCTCAGGCTCGAGGGCGGGCAGTTTGAGAAGATGCTGCTGGACCCCTCCGGCCTGACGACCGGACGCCTCGACACCCGGTTCTCAGGACCGGACATGGATCCCTTGAGCAAGGAGGCGGACTATGATCCGCAATCCGCCTCGATCAGCTCGGCCTATGTTTCCGCCTTCAATGACTATGTTCGCAAGGACCTGAAGTACGGCGAGGGCAAGACCTATAAGCCCAGTATCGACGTCGGCGCCAACTGGAGCATGGACCATCAGCCGCCGGGGGCGCCGACGCCCCTCCAGGGCCTCACCAATGTCATGCCCGACCTTGCCGCAGCGATGAAGTACAACCCCACCCTCAAGGTCATGGTCAATGGCGGCTACTACGACTTGGCCACGCCGTTTTTCGAGGGCTGGTACGAGATGCACCATCTGCCGATCCCAGCCTCGCTTCAGGGCAATATAGAATACAATTATTATCAGTCCGGCCACATGGTCTACGCCCACGAAGAGGCCTTAAAGCAGCTGCACGACAAGGTGGCGGACTTCATCCGTCGGACCGACAACCTCGGCCGGTGAGCGGGGAGCAGCGCCGCAAGGGGGGATCGCTTCACCGCCCTTTCAGTCGAGATGGCTCAAGTTGGGGATGGCTATATCGGCCGCATCATGTCCTGGTGAGCCATGGCCCGTGAAACCGTTCATATCCTCCAAACCTACGTCGCCGGCAGAGGCAAGAGCCTAAAGGCCGAGCCTCAGGTCGGATGCAAGAGCGCGGAAGACGCCCGTCGCAAGGCTGAACGCCTCGCCCCTTTGCGGCTGGGCGCCCTCGCCTTTTCGATGACGGTCGATGTGGAAATGGGCGATTATGACGAAAGCCCCGTCATCCTCTTCAAATCCGGCCAGCTGCCGCCGCCGTGGAACGAAGACTGAGGCCAGCGCGCGCCTAGCGGCGCGGCGATGCAACCCAAGGCGGTCTCAGGACTTATTGAACTGCCGACCAAGGGAGCGGCCCGCGGTGGCGCAACCCAAGGTGCTTGTTGTCGAGGACGACCTTCTCATTCTGCACTTGTCGTCTGCGAGTCTCCGCCAAAACGGCCTCGACGTCATCGAAGCAGAGAGCGCGGATAAGGCTTCGGATCTGCTGAGGGAAATCGGACATGTGATCGCCGTCGTCTTCAGCGACATCCGCACGCCTGGGACCCTTGATGGCGTGGCTCTGGCTCACGCCATTCAAGAGGGCTGGCCCTCCATAACGGTGCTTCTTACCTCTGGCGCAGCGGCGCCCTGCCCCACCACACTCCCCGACAAAACCCGGTTTATCCCAAAACCCTATGACCTCGGGCAGGTCTCTAAACTAATTGCCGAGCTTTCCGGGTCTTGGCTCTCCAAATCCCGGAGCCCGCGCCGCGCGGGCGCCGGATCCATGCTGATCCAATAGGGGCTAGGTTTGGATGACGGGTTCAATAATCGA
>Ga0116231_10008962_pt1 | contig 17230 bp, 12 predicted proteins | sample S1TSphgellanicum_2_FD_89695 | JGI IMG/M metagenome (GOLD analysis project Ga0116231, IMG submission 89695) | Host-associated microbial communities from peat moss isolated from Minnesota, USA - S1T2_Fd - Sphagnum magellanicum MG | ecosystem: Host-associated > Plants > Peat moss > Unclassified...
ACAAATTGTTACCCAAGCGAGGACAGAGGCTGCAAACTATCTCAGGTCATCTTGGACTTGTTTTATTTCTTTGATTTTGAGCCAAGGGTCTAAAGTGCCATTTTCATCTGGGGTTGTAGTTCTCAGTCAATCTATCTTATTAGTTGAGATTAGGAACTGGTAAGATTTTGCCCATATATCTTACTAGTTGATATTAGGAACTGGTAGAATTTTGCCCGTGTATGTGGAGTGTGCCTTACACAGTAAAATCTCTCCCTCAACAGAGGATGGCATAAAATGGCATAGAGGATGGCACCTTACAACATGCAAGGATCTCATAAAAACCTTGTGTGTAAGGTTAAAAATGAGGAACCTTGCATCTAAGGTGCCATTCTCTCTCACCTCACATGAATCAGGGTTGTTGATTTATAAAAGAAAAATTCTACCCATTCTTTATGCCAGGTATGTGACTGAGAATGAGGCCATCTGAGGTCCTTACCCTACACATAACATAGTAACATGCACTCAAAAATGAAGTGTTGGGTGCCAAGAGATTACTATACATCTGCAGATAAAATGGTCACACAAAAAGTTGGTCACCACTTCACCATGACTTGCTTGGGTTCTTCAAAATTTTGACATGAGTTAATGCCATGTGGTTATGTAAATGGTTTCATACACATTGTTGATCGACCATTGCAATGTGATTTGACATTCTAGTTCAATTTTGAAACTAGTTGAATTTCCAAATGGAGTTTCTCATGGTGAAAATGCCTTGGATGGGAATATTTGTGGATGTTTTTGTCAGCTTCTATGGTGAGGATGTGCCTATCAAGGAGCTAAGCAATCGTGTAGCTCACTATTCTCATCTTTGCACACTCTATTGGTGGCTTAGGTTCTCTCTTCACCCTCAACCACAAATATTGTTGATGAACCCAAAAATGGTGCCATTTCAAATGACTTTGCATGTGATAGGCACAAAATGTAAGCTCACATTAATTGGATGTGGACTACTGTATTTGGATGTCATCATGATTTCTTAGAGCAATTTGGAATTTGTATGGTTTTGCAACTTGAAAGTGTAAAGTTTTGTCCATGGATGTAGACCATTTGGTTCGTCATCAATCATAGGTGGTTATGACATGGATGGGCCTCAACTTTACACAATTGACCCTTCGGGTGTTGCTTATGTAATGTTGATTTTTTTTTATCAACCATCTTTTGTTCTTGTAGTCTTTTAATAATTTTGCTTGCATTCTTCCACTTTGCCAACATGCTTCATCAACTTTAGAGAGAAACTTTAAAAAAGCTCAAGACATAATAATTAGTTCAATTTCATTGGAAGACGACCGTTTGGAATGTGAATGTAGCGATATTATGGTGCAGCAATTGGCAAAGGACGTCAAGCTGCAAAAACGTAATACTTATTCACACACACACACACATATATAGGCCAATAATTAATGCATTAATTTTTTATTGATTCAAATTTCATGTTCGATAAATAAAAATTATTTTGAAAAAAAGCTAACAAGTGATGTCTATGGAACATGTGGTTAAAAGAGTGGGTTTGAGATATGTTTTCAGTGAAATTGAGAAGTTAAGGCTCGCACAAATGACATGTCGTGAAGGTGTTATGGCCGTTGCTAAAATGTTGGTTGCTCCCAACTCTTCTTTTCATCACCCAACAAAAGCTCAAGGGAAACTGAAATGAAGTCATGTTAAAAAAATGCAATCATGAATTCTTTTATTTGGGTTTGTGATTTTAATGTTAAGATTGAGTCTAGGTTTAAATTGCATTGTAAGTTGATTGGGGATGCTATTGCATGAACTTTCTTTTCTTTATAAATAAAAGACTGCACAATTATATATGTCTATATTCACTACCACAAATTGAAGGGCAACTTGATCGAAGAAGTGCAATGGAACATGAAATTTGTGGTTGTAGTAACTTGTCAAATGTATGGTTCTCAACTTCAAAATGAGAATGGAATTTCTTAACACCAAATGTATTGCACTATTTCGAGTTCGAAAGATACCTAGACCCACGAGGAATTAGTGGGTGAATTTTAAGGAAGGATAAATATGCAATATGCAATCAAACTTAGATGAGAAACTTGGTGTCATTTTTTATATTATTCTTAATTAATCTAAGGTCAATTAATATTTTCAATTAAAACTAGACCTCGGGGTTCAAGTTGAATACCCAAATGAAAATTTCATGATTGCAGCATTTATGGAGTCCATGATGAGGCCAAAGATAAGTCCTTTGAGCTTGAAATGAGTTGGGTTTGTGACGAGTCGAATCGTGAACACCAACGGGTAATTTGTTCTCTACTTAGAACCCTATTTTTTCAATTGCTTTTTCAACCCCTTTTTCTTAACACTAATAAGAAGCAATATCCTAACCTTCCATTTTGTTGCTTTAAGTAATTTGTCAGCTTCAAAAAAATAAAAATAAAAATTGTCACACTACCTATAAAAAAATTCAACTTCCCAAAGTGTATATTTGTAGCCATTAAGAGTTATAATAGTTACAACCCAAATTGGATTACATTTTCATTTCATCAATTTCATGCCACCATAACAACTAGTTCATCATAACCACCTCAAGCTCAATGGGGTTGATGGCTACATTTATCATCCAATGAATGTTTTTTTGAATGGGGACTGAAGAAGGTTCATTTATGAACTCCAAAGGATAATTCAAACTTCATATGGGAATTTAATTGTTGTTCATAACAACAACAACAACAATGTGTCATAATTTTTTTTGCCCCAAGTTGAAATGTTAACAATATCATTTTCAACGTACCATCAAGCTCCTAAAGAAGTTTTGTGTTTTCAACTGAAACATGTTTGCCATAGCACATTACATGACCTTATCAAGGAATGTGCCAATATGAAGATGGTTACTTCTTCCAATTAAATATTTTCCCTTCCCTTCAAGTATTGAAATAATTAGAGTATTAGGTCACATCTACCATATTTTATTTTGTATTATTATTATTATTGCCATAAATGATCAGTCTTTGAGGTGGCTTAATGGAATATACTATCTCATCCATTAGATACCAACGGATCTGTTGATGGAAGCCAAGGCAATGGCTCGAGATGCTCAAGAGGATGACCTGGATGCATTTTGAAGTTCTTCATGACCTAATAGCATGACACATACAACAATTTTTTTTGGTGAAAATTTTTGTTGCTTTTTCGACAAAAGAATTGGGAATTTGATGGAAATTTACAAAGTTTTTTATATCACAAAATAGAAGAATTATATAAACAACAAAAAGCCTTGATCACTTACTGAATAAAGTAGTCTACAATGAATATATATGTAATGTGTATACATATATTTAACCCAAAATCAATTTGCAACTCTTGTTCAATCAATGACTATGTCTTGGAATTTCCCATGCACTTTATGTGTATAATAAAGTACTTTTTTTTTTTTTTGGAAATACAAAGACTTTAAAGCAGTATTAATTTATTTGCATGTTGTTATCAATGTTTTTTTAAAAAAAATTAAAAAATTCTGACCTTGCATCATAAGCAAGCAAGCATCCCAAAAAAGATTTCAGCATTAACTAGCAATAGGTTTCTAAAATATCATCCAAACAAAAGAAAAATGGGCCAAAAAATACCACCCAACTAAAAACTTAGTGAAAATGTGACAAAGTTTTTGCCTCCAAAAGAAAATTTTCCTCAAAAAATTGGCATTTTTTCCCCCTCAAAAAACAGGGAATTTGAGAAAAAAATATTTCCTTTTTTCTTTGAGGTTGCCACAATGCCCAAAATCCCCCCCTCAAAAAACAATCCCACAGATCAATATAATCTACTTTCATTGTTTAAGACATTATCTGAATTCAAAGTATTATGACTGGCACATGTTCCCAAGGTTATGCTAAAAAGAAGGGGAAAAGGATCTTTGTTCACAAAAAACAACAGATTTTGCTTCAAAGTTACCTTGTCTGGCTTGGTGGCAGAGGGCCTTTGGCTTCTTAGCATCTTTATATGCTCTTCAAAACCCCACCAGACTATAATACAATCACAAAATACAAGGCTGATCAGTTGAAGTACAACCTAAGGCATATGTGAAGTTATAGCATATGGTGTGGAATAGGTGTACTAGACTATCAGTGCTACATAAGATGTATAGACTCTGTGTATAAACCCAAGAGGCTACAAAGAAAGGTACAGGAATTCACATAGTTGTAGCAAAATCAGCTTCAGACTTGCAAAACATTAAATTAATTGTGGTGACTGATGAAGTGGGAAAAGACATTATTAATTGATGGGGATGAATCACATGGTGATGTTGAGAGAACAATCCCACCGCGCTCATTGATTTCCCTTTTATCAATCAACAACCAACTCATACAACAGCTAGTATAAGTGACATTTTCGCTGTTGAAATCACTTGACAAGTAGTTTGAATGATCCTGCCATTTGTGCAAACCACTGCCTTCGGTTACTAGTTACTACTCATCCTTACAGTGGAACAATAATCTGAGATTCTTATGGATTATCTCAAGACTGACAATCCTTGCGCTATTTAAAGGGAAAACTCAAGCTACGAAACCAAGACAAGTTTCTGAAGAGCTTCTGATGGCACAGACCTGATCGGTATATACTCTGCCATCTTTGTTTGGATGACAAATGCAGCTCCCCTTTTTGGCATCATTTTTATGAATACTCCAACACATGCTTGTACATTTGGGAAGGTTCCAGGAGCACCCCTGAGAATTTAGAGAAACCTTGGAAACCACACAGTTGCTTATGTGCCCAGAAGACATAAAAGACAAGAGAACCGTGTGATCAATTCTACAGGATTGGTAGGGGTTATTTGAAACAAGTGGTTATGAAGGGCAGAAAAGTGTGGCTAATCCTTGTTGTATGGATACTTCAATTGTTGGCCCATACACCATTGGATCATTGCTGGCATCACCATGTGAACCTTGCCCTCGAGCAAGAACCTCCCCATCTAGATCCACATAACCCCCTTGTTTTTCACTTGCACATTGCCCACCTGGAGACAATCGAAAAGCCTTCACCTTATGACAATCCCCCCACCCCCCATGCCCAGCACCCAAAAAGAGTCAGAAATAGGGCAGGTTCTGCATTAGAGACACCACAATTTCAAAAGAGAGCAGGCAAACCTTTGGTGGATCAGGTGCCAGAAATGAACAGTTAGAGTTGAATATCCATTTTAGGTTGAGGACCATAATTTGAAACTTCAGGTTCATACATGGGACTGCTTTCCGTGGCGTTCTGGCATGTGAATCAATACTAGTAGGATTATGAGCACAGGGCTACCTTTAAGTATTCAACGGACTTTGATTTAATGTGGGACCCATCTTGGAGCTTGAAGAGGAGACCAAAAAGTTCCCATCGAGAACAGTCTCTCAACACAACCAAGTCCAAGCACCCATCCGAAAACTGCATTGTAATGAACAGCAAGTACCATACGAGTTTCTCATTAGATACCATTTGGGAACTTATGCACATTGAAAACCTTGCAAGCATCATATGCACATTGAAGCATGTTGCAAACAAGTCATGTCACTTTATCCAACTACAGGTTGCCATATCACCCTAGAGCTTGATGGCCCTTGGTCCTGGCCAAAAGAAATAGTCACTACCCTTCTGCCGACACAATATGCAAAGATACTATGCAAATATCTGGACCTAATTCAATGTGGTCTTGAGATGTTGGGCCAAAGCAAGTAAAGTACCTTAGCCAAAGGAGCTGGCATAGCAGTTTCACCAGCAAAAGGTACATTATTAAGCCAGACAAGGACAAAAACTCCATCCATAGATCGCCAGTCTGAGCTGGGATGGGATTGCAAAGGCCCTGAGTAACCTTTTCGCCATGATCTGGCACTATCTGCCTCATTGTTTTGTATCAATTTGTTCACTTCTAACTCACTGCTATATGGACCCCCGGTTCCTCCCAAGTATTCAGCTGGAAGGTAGGAGAAGCTGCCATTGTAACGTCTCAAATTCACAATCCTGATTAAAGTCTGCAAAGAATTGGAGTGGAGACAAAATGTACACATACACTAAGCATTTAGTCTTGGTTTCCTGGTATTGGGATACTGTTGTCAAAATTACAGTTGCAAAGGCCCATAATTGCACTACAGACACACAAGAAAAGACAAAAAATTGGATCAGAGACAGGTATGCATGTATCTTACCCAAAATTAACTCCCTGCTCTGCCTGAGATTTATTAAATTTATTAACTTACAAGAATGGACAACATGAATGTATGTAGTTTAAGAGCGATTATTAGCAAGACCAGTTTGGATACCTGAAAATCAAAGCGGAATCTACCCATCCAACGATACTTTTCTGATTCAAAGTCCACATCTGCCACAAGTCCTGTCACCTCCACAAGTACACCTTGCTAAGAATTTACTATTAGACATGGTATGGCCAACAAGAGGAAAACAGATCAGGACTCACTAGCTTTGATGCCATGACTTCTCATTGTGTCTGAAAGAAATGCAGCTAGTTTCTTGACCATAAGATCTAGAATTTAGAATGCCTTGTCCAAACAACTATCACATCAGGCCTTGTGACTGTTGCAATTTGGTGTTGGCCTGCCAATGTCAATATCATCCAAAATAGTACAGTGAAAGATGAACACTGTTTGAGCACACACAGTGATGCAATCCTCAGGCTGTGAAGAAATAAGCAGATCAGCAACACTTGGGACACAGCAATGATGACACACTGGAGGATCAAGATCTGTGCAATTGTGCTTGGATGGTCCATTCCCATGAACATATTATGCATAAAATGCTAAGTAGAACATGAAGTAGCCTTATATCTTAAAACCTCAACCCCATTTGCCACCAAATACATAACAACACACATACCCCATGAAAGCATCAGGATGCTGTGAACCCTGACTTGGCCTTGTGCCACTGTGGCAACGTCCAGTGCTTGCTTGTGCCCTGCCACTCAAAGCACATGAATACATTATTCAATATCATGTTATCTCTTTTGGTCTCACATGCTTTTCTGGAGTGGAGATTTTTGTTCTGTCTGGAGACTAGCAAATATCTATGTAGAGCCAGCTTTGGAGGTAAATGTAGATAGATATGTGAGCATTTGCCTTAAGTTTGTAAACTATAAGAGACACCTATTAAATGCACACCTGAGTTATAACAGATCCATGAATGCTAAATTCCTGCTCTATGTGGATTGCTGCTCATTTTATTTCAGTATCTTGAAGAAGTACCTCGGATAATGAGAAATGTTGCACTTGCAACATCAAAAAATTCACCAGCATGATGAAGCAATGACTTTGCCATCCCATTGCCAGTTCCTGCTTGCAAGAATTCTAACCTGCTGATTAGCCAAAGAGCTGACAAAAAAACACATTTCACACATGATGACGGTGGGAAACAGAAGAAGACCAAATGCAAAACCTTATGGACATGAGGATAGGGTACAGTTCATAACCATACAGCCAACTGAGATGAACCACATTAATGCCCTGAATGAAGATCATGATGAAAAAATCTACACTTGGAGACAACCTCTACCATAGGTTGTAATGGGGATAGATTAGTGCTAGCCTCTAGTAATCACTCTTAGCAATGATGAGTGTACCAGCAGGTATGATGCCTAGGGGTTTTCTGATGGCATGCTTCCAGTCAACTCTTTCCAGCAGGCCATTTAAGACCTGTGCATCACAAACCACTCAGTGATCAGAACAGAAGAATGTCAATATTTTGGTAACACTAATTTGATGAATCTTCATGTGAATCCTCATGTCTTCATCTGTAATTGCCCACCAGTCCTAAACGAAGCTGGTCAATAGGGTGTTTAGTGTACGATCAGGTTAAATTTAAGTGTTGACCATTGAGAGCTATACATAGGATTCAAATGCTGCAATGAAACCAGGAGGACTCTAATGGAGCATGACATGAGCAATGGAGTGTCATCCAAGTTGGTTTCTTGATATTCACATGCAAAGGTTTTCTTTGTTTACATAATTCCACCAGAATCTCAACCTACGGCTGTACAATTTATAGACAGAACTATGTCTTCTTTCATAACATCTTCAAATTCTTATTTGGGTTGAGTTCTCCATCTTGAATCATCTCAGAATCAAGGAGGCAGCTATTCAAGTTGTGGTTTAAGCAAAATAGTGATTTTTCTCACCATAATTAGGGGTGTTTTTTTAGGGTTTGATTTGAGATCAGTTTTTTTTACCTCCACTAGCACTCCATCCCCGCTCACACACACAATCCCATCAAATTGAGAAAGATCCAATGACTTGGCCAAGTCTTTGGCATGACTGTTGAACATCGTCTCTGTATGTGTGAAAAAAATTCAACACAAAAAACAATAACAGTAGTATAACTAGTGCTCATGTAGCACCTCTTATTCTCTGACACAAGGTTGCACTACCCAACCATTCCACAGTTGATGCTAAGAAGACTACAAGACTCCAAGACTCTTAAACAAGACAGTTCTCACAGCTTCAAGATTGTTGACCAGGCCTCTTCCTAAAGTCAGTAAGATGATGCTAATAACTTGAGGAAATGAGAAACAAAATGAGAAGAGAAGAGATGAAGATGAGATCTTGAGAAAGATTTAGTCCACCTTTCATTGTGAAGGAAATTTTTGCTGCTAGTAGAAGTGGCTCCACAATATGCAGGAAAAGTTTTTTTCCAGCTCCTTCTCCTCCAAAAGGATTCACAATCACCATCAGTTTCTTGGGCCGGCCTGTGTCACACGATCTCCAACAACAGCCTTTTGTCACACACACACACACATTGCTGTAGGAAAAAAGAATCAGGTACTACTACTCTCTACTGTTTCCTTTCTCAAGAGATTCTTTCAAAGGTGCCGACGATGCGCACAATGCGCCGTGTTCCGAGGCAATGACGACAATCTTCAGAACTACAAGGCTTCCAGGATTCATCTTGGATCATCAGGGAGTGTTTTTCCTTCTGCTTCTAGTGTTATTACTCGGTTTTGCGCATAAAGAAAGACAGACAGACAGAATGAAGGAATGCCGCATAATAGAACAATTACCTGCTTCGTCGAGGAAGCGCTGGATCGTTTCGTACCACATCTGTCGAGAGGCTTCGTTAGCGAAGCTCAAGCGCATGTCCTTGCGTTTGCGCTTCGGAATCGCGGCAGCGGCTCCTCCACAGATCGGTCTCTTGGAGGAGGACGACGACGACATGCAGAAAGTGTGCAAGATGATGCACAGTTCTCCTCCTCCCTTGATGCCGATAAGATCGTCTTGAACCACCAGACTCCCTTGCTTCGTGGCTCCATGCCATTGCAATACTCCCGTATTTCTAAGCGTTGCTCTGACTTGTGCCCCGTCCAGCTGCAACTCCTCTTCCACTATCGCTTCCATATCCTGTCCTCTTCTCCGATTCTCCTCCCGTTTTTGTTTGTTTGCTTGTTTTGTTTTGTAATTTTTTCCAATTCTTGTCCCCTTCTTTCGCCGCTTTCTTCTCTCCGCCCTCTCTGCCTTTCACTCCTTTCCTCAGAAACATCAGAACACAAACCACGACGACATCTTGATAGCTTACCACCGCTACGGAAAAACCAGTCTCCGTCGCTTTTCTAATCCGTTTCTTCTCGGATTTGCGCGAAATTTGAAAACATCGACAAAAGCTCCAGTTCCGCACATCTCTGCTACTTCAAGTCGCCAATTCATAGCTCAAATCCGCAGTGGAAAACAGCAAACACGACGGCATATCCCGTCGCACAACAGCAACAAACACGGCAGCAGCAATAGCAGCAGCAACGCGTGATCTCGGTCTTCAACCCGAAGATTTGCACTAAAACCGTAGATGCCGGAAAATCCCCTTAATTTAGAAAAAAGGCAGATCTAGCCTAGTTCACAACCCCTCCCCCACCCCCGCGCCAAGTAATGCCTTCATGGATGAACAATTGTCATCAAAAGACGAAACCTTACCGCTTTCATCACTTACTCAGATATGCGTTATCAATCGTCCCAACTTATTATTATTATCAAATAGTTAGGTTTCCCTCGGGGATGAAAAACATCAGTAACTCACCAAAATAGGGGATGAAACTGAGATAGAGGATGTGACAGGGTATGGGACTGGGGATTAGACTTTAATGATAACTTGATTCTCTCAACTTTTAAATTTTATTTTTTGGGAACCTTTTTCCTTTTAAAAATAAAAAAATAAAATTTAATATGTGTGTTTTTTCTTATGGTTTTTGTTGTTTTCTGGTTTTTAAAACCTTTTGATTCAAATCGGATTTTTTAAAAAAATTAATATTAAAAAAAAAAGCCACCCATAATGCCATTGACTTTCCAGACAAAATCCATTGCAGAAAAAATGGATAAAGTGAGAATCTTATTTTATAGCATAGTAGCATTTAGTAACATTATTATTATTATTATTATTGTTGTTGTTGTTGTTGTTATAAGTAATTATTATTAAGTATTACTGCAGTATGATAATTACTGAAATACAAAATTTTATTGAAATTTTATTATTATAATTAAAATAATAATAATAATAGTTGGTAATGAAATCATCAATTATTATATAAATGCAGAAATTATTTTCAAAGGAAAAATATAAATATTAAAAAAAAATTTATCAAAAATAAAATGCCTAGCCTTGGCTACCAACTAGCTACAATAATAAATTCAATTAATGTTATTATTATGGTTATATATATATATTTGATTATTAACTATAAAAAATGAAAAAAAGAATAGTTATAATAAAATAGTTAGCCTAGGCTTGCTACTAATTATATTATTAGAATCTTAAAATTTACTACTTAATATTTATAATTAATAGTTAATATTTCAGTTAATTTCTTTGTTTATGAATTATTAATTAATGAGTTTTAATAATTAGCTAGTTATTTCAATATTGATCAATTATTTGTTAATTAAATGAATTAATAGATATTATAGCTAATTTCTAATTAAAATTTAACATTTATTACTGGTTATCTAACTAATATATTTAATAATAATATATAATTAATTGGTTAATTATATAATTTGCAAAAATTAAAATGAGGATAAAAATATGGGCACATGGGATGAACCAATAAAAAAAAGCTCGATTCAAAATAAAATAAGAATACTCATGTACCTATGTCTAACTTCTTTACCTCCCTAACCTACCTATCTACCTACCTAAGTATGTCTTAAGTAGGTCCTACCTAAATAGGTGTTTAGCTAAAGTAAATGAATATGTAGATCTTACTTACATGCTTGTTTACTTATGCAAGTAAGTAAGCCTAGGTGAGTACATAGGTATCTACCTCCTTATTCACATAGGTTTACATACTTACATATTAATTTAAATTTATTTTGAACAAATTCAATTAATACGTCACATGATCAATTTTCATTTGCATTGTGTGTCACAATCTAAAACCATCCAAGCATAAAATTAAAAATTTTAAATTATTTCAAAAATTATAATAAATTTATTTATAATTATTAAAAATTGAGACATGAGATGACACATCATTTGTTCTCATTGTTCATAAAAAAAAAGTCACATCCTAATAAAAAATAACAATACGTATATGATTGGCTAAAAGATGAAATCGTATTTTGTTGAAATTTTTTTCATCTAAAATTTATTGTCATTTACAATTATTGTCACATGCGACTTGTTTAACATGATGATTAAGATTTTAATCACAAATGTTGTTTGTAATTAAAAATTAACACGAGGACTAATAACAAAATCTCCATTTTTCTACTTGTGGTGATGTTAGCACATGTGCAAAATAAAAGCAACAAGATCATGATCTTGCAACAACATAAAAAATAGTTTGAACCATGTTTTTACATACATGAAAAGTTTGAATAAAACCCTTCCAAATTTTTGCCTCTCCCATTAATCTATCAAACTCGGGATGGGGTTCTCAATTTTTTTCCTATACTAAAAGAATTAGAGTAAGTCTTTGTGAACCCAATTACTTAAAATTAAACACTAATTTATTTACAAACTATTGAATAGGCACACTATACATCATTTATAAATAAATAAATTTGGATATTGTGTCAATTTTATGCATCCCAAAAGGCCACCATGTTAAATGACAACAGAATTTAAGAATCCGTCTCAACATTAAAAAACTACAAATCAAAATTGCTACCAAATCAAAACCAAAAGGAAATGTGACCAAAAAATTCAATTTTTTTCCTTCAAAATGTGATGATTTTTTCACCAAATATGCAACATAATATTCTCTTTTCATTTCTATTTTTCACATTTGTGCAAAAACATTCACCAAAAAAAAAGTTTGCTACCCATATTGTGAAGTATGGCACACTTGAAAACCTTTTATGTAATGGCGGGTGGGCATTTTGTTTTGTGAAATAAATTTTTGTTTCTTGGTGTGAAAACAATTAACAATGATTTCTTATTTACTTTAGTTAGAGGAAAAACATGGCTTGGCAAGTTTGGGATTTATCAAATGGGAAAATGAGTTATTTCAAAATTTCATTTTATTTGTGAAATCTATCCTCACATTGGAAAACACACACATATGCTTGGGCTCCACATTACAACATACTCCCAATGACGATCAATTGATGGAAAAAAATGAATTGATTTTGTGAAAATTAAATTCCATTCAAATGAAAATATTGAATGACATTGGATACAACTTGAATTGAATTGAATTGAATTGAATTGAAGATAAATGGGATGTAAATTGGGTTAGGAATAGTAATCTTGTTGAATCATGAGGAATTTGGAGCATGGACCCAATAGACCCAATAGACCCAATTTCATTTTCTTTTGACATCACAAATAATTGGGTCCAAATTCAACAATTGGGCCAAAAGAAAGAATGTGTGACATTGAAATGGATACTTTGTATTGACCCGAAACCCTAAAACCTTGAACAAAGGAAAAAGTTGCAACTCTAATGATATGTGCAACAACAATAACAAAAAAAAATGATGGTGAGATGATGATTGTCTATCTAGTTCTGGTGATTTTTGCATGCTCAGGACTGGCTGATGTCAGGATTCATTGATGATCTTGATTGACTTCCTGTGTGTTGCACAAAGGAGGAACAACAGAAGACGAGCCTGTTGCAGAGATAGATGCAAAAGCAATCAAAGTGTCAGTAGGGTGTATAAGACAAAAAATCTTCATTCCTTCCTTTAACAGAATTTCTAAATCTATTTGTATAGTAGTCAGAGCTTATGGGCAGAGCATACAAGTTACATCACGCACAAAGGCAACTCCAAAGTCAATTGAGAAACTTAAGTACCTGTGTCAGCTTTACATTGTTTTTAGGAAGGTGTTTTTGCACTAGGCTCTGTGTCTTCAAGTTTGCTGGGCTTAAAAGGAGGCTTGTTTTCAGTGCGTGTTTTTTTCCAAATTTGTGAGATAGGTGGGTTGGCGATCATCCACAAGAGGACTTAGCTTAATTTGGCTACAAGTCAGAGAGGAAAGTAGAAAAGTTGAGGGATTGTGCTCTATTTTGGAGAAATGCTTATTCATGTCAAGATGGACCATGGTAGCAGATGTTGGAAATTGAAGCACAGTTTACTTACAAGACGCAGCAATTGTAGAGTTGTTATGAGGATTGAGGATCTTATCTGGATTCCAGTACCAAGAGAACTACTAGTAGTCAGTAAAAATGTTTTGTCTGGTCATGTTGGGTTTTGTAGCAGCAAGGATTGGAATTAGTCAAAATCCAGCATGGGGATATGGATACCTCTACTCTGCAGTATTGGGTTTGTGGTCTATCTTGGACACTTTTTGACTGCAGTAACATTCACTAGGTACTGTCTGAATGTACTCATTTCAGAACTTCTTTCCAGGGTCATGATCTGCAAGATTTATTAACAAGTCCATGCCATTAGACCTGCATCAACCCGAAAAGGGAGAATTCTTGGTGATTTGGATCACTGCTCAATTTGTCACAACAGCCTAATCTGATGTTACAGTTGTTTGCACATGACGCTTTCTGACACCCAAAGAAGAAGGCCCAGAGTCTGTTTGAACATCAAAGGAGCTGATATCTTCAGCAGGCACCTCCTGTACTGGCACAGACACAGGTTTCTTCCTGTGTTTTGATCTGGCCTTAACTTTTGCATTCTTCTCCACAATTGATGAACGGGTGATGAAAAGAATTGTCTCCAAAAACATGCCAGCAACAAGACCAAGTGCACCACCTGCAGCATGCTGCATCCCCAAAACAAAAGTCTAATGGTAAAAGAAAAAATTGACAATGAGCCAGACCCCACATAAGCCTCAGGTCTCTAAGGTAGTACAAGAGTCATGTACAATTGACAAAGAAAGATTATCTAAGACCAGTGAAACATGCAACACACAACATGCAGAGTTTTCCGGACAAACCCTAGAAACTTTGCAGTTGAGTCATCAGGCAGATAATGAGGAACTTTTCTGGGGAAAAAAAACACTCACCAAAGCTGGAGAATTCTGAAACTGCGACCGGAAGATCGTGTACCCAAAAATATACCCAGTAAACATAATCAACACAACATGCAAACCTGCAAAGACAATTCCACCAAATCAACAATATAATCACAACAAATGTACCCCCAAAAAAAGAGAGAAATTGACAGACAGCATTTCTGAACTCACTACTGATCTACCAGGCAAGTTGCTGATCTATTTTCTTAATTCTGGCCAAAATGGTGAAATTGTTGCAGAAAATGTGCAACATCACCTGACTGCAGAGCAAGTGGTGGTAAGGCATTGTGTGTGGGTGGTAGCTGTGTATAGATACAGATTTTGATGGGTTTGCTAAATCAGACAACAGAGATAAGACTGATTCAACAGATCAGAAAAGTGAGAATCAAACTCACCAAACCCTAGTTGTTCCCTGTAAGATGAAAAGTATACTCTTTCCTCATCATGATCATGCTGCGTGATGTCCTTTACAAGTTCCTTATACGCCTTTTGGTCAGCAATTTCTTGCAGCTTGATTAAACGCTCCTGCAGCTCCTTGCTCTGTAATTTTGAACCAAACCAGGGAGAGCTCAAAGAACAATCAGCACACTAATCTTCAAAGGGAAAAAATATACTTTGGAGCATAGGGATACATATGGCTGGGGAAACAACAGAAAACCTGCACATAAGAGATCGCAGAAGAGAAAAAACCTACACAATCCACTCTTTGACTTACAATGCACACAAGCTCCTGCTTGTTGAGCCTTTGCACTGAAAACCAAGCTAAGGGGAAAGGGAGTAGCAGTATTAGTTTTATTACCCTCTCCCGAGGCTTGGGACTTTGCAGAACAAAACTGCTGCCCTTCAATACTTGGCGGAAGGGGACGCCATAGCCTGGACTGAGGTGCAACCATAGATCTCGCACAATCGGATATGGCACCACATCTGCATTCAAGAATTTGACCACAGCATGTTGCAGCACTGGGGCTACTACTGGTAAACTCTCATTGGCTGCAGCTGTAGCCAGTAATGCTTTGATGTTGAGGGAGGAGCACAGCAAAAGACCTTTGTCGTCCACGGCACTGCAAGTTCCACACGACAACCAAAACATTCAACATGCATCTCTCTGTCTCTGTGCACGTGTGTTTGTGTGAGTGTGCGTGTCTCTCTCTCCCAACCACCACAAAACCAACCTGATCACCTGAAACCCTAAAAACCGTAACAAACATCGCCATCATCTCTCTCTCTCTCTCTCTCTCTCTCTCTCTCTCTCTCTCTCTCTCATGTGTGTGTGTGTGTGACTGTTTCAGAGCTGATGAACACATGAAAATTAAAGAACGAAGGAGAAGAAAAACGCAAGATTGAAAGGGAGAAAGAAAACCAGCAAGCTATTGATTCACATACCTGTCTTGCTGCTGCAGCGACTCCCGCGCAACGTGCTCCTTGCTGCTACTCATAGAGAAAGCGCCTTACGAGCAGAGCAAGCAAGGGACGAGCAATCGACTATTCACGTCTGGTCCCCAGGCGCACCAGACTTGTCTTCCGCGTACAACAACGAGCGCGCACACACACTTGCAAACCCTAAAAACCAAGACACACCCATCTTGCCCTACGTAAAGCGCTGCTGTCATTTTCACAGTGAACTTAGAGGGCACTCTATATAGAACTCAGAGGAGGGACTTTTCAGATTTAGAATCCTCACTAGCTGTGCTTTACGCACTTTGATTTTTTGGTTTTGAGTATGGGAAGATGGTTGTGTCCCAGTTGTAGTAGGATTGGCTGTAAGAGCATCTCACTGGTGCTCAGTATGTCACTCTGGATAATAAAATTAAATGTCTAAGTTTAGCTGTTTTTTTTTCTTGGGCGACCCCACCAATAAAACTGTAACTGGAACTGCATGTACGTGGGAACTACTAATAGCAAACCACCTGGACCAATCATTGTGATCGACCAATCAGAAATACTGAGCCACAATCACCTCCAATTTATTACACTCTTTTTTGGAGGTGCACAATGCCTTTTACCAGCCACGGCAAGCTGCCCGAACTTGCTGCAGAAATACCAATTTCCTGAGTTAAACTGGGCACATTTTGACTTTTTCGCAATAAATTTTACTGTCTGGAGTCACATACTGAGTATTGTGATTTTTCAGCATGTTGCTGCACTTTGAAAAGCATTCCTCATCTCTTTCACCCATCATAATTAGTGCACCTAGTTGACTTGTGTCTTTCACCTGCCATAAAAGTGCATCTTCGTTGTTAGTTGATTTGTGACAAACGACACTTTTTTTATTTATGATCTTTTTAATTTTATTAGTGTATTAGTGATGTCTTGATTGTTATGTTTTTTTGTTTGTGATATGTTTTTTGTGCTTTTATTTGCCTTGTACTTCTTATGGATGGTTTTCATCCTTGCCTTTTTTAAAAGATCTACAGAGTTTTCGTTATTTCATTTCGCTAGATTTTCAAATGTTAATTTTTAAAAAGTGTACAGCTGTAAAAAATGAAAAATAGAACAATTTTTATTGGAGTCTTATATTTTGATTCTCATCATTATTATCAAAGAATTAAAAATTAAAAATATTTTACAAATCAATATTTTAAATCATCACCATGGGTGAATAATAGTGGCATTTGCCACTATTACCAATATTACGCTAATAGTGGCATGTCCAGATTTTTATTAGTGGCATCAAAGTGGCACTAGTACTAGAGTGTAGACAAACTCCATATAGAGCAACACTATTACTTCTTGGCAGTGAGTTGGAGCAGCCGTTTGTGCTGCTGGGCATGAAGGACACACTTGAGCCCAAATCAGAAAG